>Ga0208899_1001660_pt1 | contig 15572 bp, 21 predicted proteins | sample VirMetDEL_Nov_24_FD_184518 | JGI IMG/M metagenome (GOLD analysis project Ga0208899, IMG submission 184518) | Aqueous microbial communities from the Delaware River and Bay under freshwater to marine salinity gradient to study organic matter... | ecosystem: Environmental > Aquatic > Marine >... | reverse complement strand
GTGCGGCTAGTGGGGGGGGTTCCTAGTCACCACACACTTTATTTTAATCCCTTCTTCAATCGCTTGTATAGTGCCGTGAAGGTTCCGAGCGTCACGGCGTCGACGGTAACGGCTCCCGGTTGTATTGCGAGTCTTCTTCGTCGTCTCTGCGCTCGTCTGATTTCTTGTTGTCGTTCGGATAGTTTCGGTACGAGTTCGATGTCTCCGTTTAGTTCTCCGTCTCTGAACATCCGAAAAGCGGCGGCGATTGCTCGGTCCTCTCGTATCCCTTGCGACATAAGTTCGTCGACCTTGTCTTTGATTGCTAAGTTCTCTTGTGGTGTTCGAGTGTTCTTTCGTTGTCTTGCCATGTTATATTATCTCTGACCATTGGAGGTGGTGTCATGCCTAAGTACAAAGTACCGAATAACATAATCGCGATTGCTCGTCGTGCAATAGACTATAACATATCGTTACCAATGTCGAAGCGTGCGGCGATGAAAGAGGTCGACGGTAAGAAAGTTTTTGGAACGGGTATGCGTACGGCTCGTCGTATCGTCTCTGGCTCCATAGACCGAAAACAAATGGAGCTCATGCGCGCGTGGTTTGCTCGACATGGAGAGTCTGAGAAAGAGAAGGAAGCAAGACGAGACAAGACGAGTAAGGCTTCTATCGCGTGGGCTTTGTGGGGTGGTTCTCCCGGTCGTCGATTCGTAGAATCAAAACTCCGAGAACTTGAACGAGAAGACAAAAAGAAGTCGAAATAGTGGCAAGATTTCCAAAGTAAGTGGCACAGGTGGCACAAAATGACCACGTATAATCATTCGATTATATAGGTCTGTCCTCGCTTATCGTCGACGTGTGCCGGTGTGCCATTAAAAGTGTTCCCTTATAGTATAATTGTATTCATATATTATACGTTTAATATATATTTTTAGTGGCACATAGATATACAATCGTCGATTATCTAGGGTGAATCTTTGTTATTGTTGTTTCGGTAGGTGGCTACATTGTGGTATTTTGCCGGTAATGTAGCCGGCTACATTCCAAGAAAACAAAATGACCGGAGTTTCGGAGCTCCGGCCAATGATAATGATAATGATGGTGATAGATGATAGCGATTATATATCGTCAAGTAATCCAGACCGAACAATACATTCGCCGATATACTGCGAACATTGTGGTACGATTGCGTTACCCAGTGCTTTTAATCTAGCCACCCGGAAGGAAATCCCATCATCCACTGTACAAAGTGGGGGTTCAGGCGCGAATCTTTTCCAATAGTTTCCTTCGTATGACCTATAACTTTTGCTGCTTCCACATTCAAGCTGGCGTTCCTGTCCCATTGTGATGGTGTTCTTGGATTGTTCTTTGCTTCGTTTGCCGTTGGAGTTGGTAATAATGTTCGATGTATTATCGCTTCTTTGATTCCAAATGTTCTCCGTTCTGGTACTTTTATTCCGTTGACAATTCTTCTGGTGTATAGTGGTTTCCCCTCCTTCGCGAGTTGTATCGCTCGGTCTGTTCTCTCTTGACTTTCCATCTGCACCGCCGTTGGGGTAGGCAACACAAAACCATCGTTTTCGTACGTGGGGTGCGCCAAATTGTTTAGCTGATATAATCGTCCATTCGCAATCATACCCGATTTTGGTAAGGCTTCCGAGTATGTCGAGTCCCCCCAGTCGAAGCACATTTGGCACGTTTTCCATAACGACGATTCGTGGTCGTAACTCGCTAATGATTCGGTGAAACTCCCACCAAAGACCCGATTTTTTTTCATTTTCTAATCCCTCTTGTTTTCCGGCTACTGATATCGATTGACATGGAAATCCACCGATTAAAATGTCGACCGGTTCGACATTGTGTTTCGTTATGTTGCGAACGTCGTCGTATATCTGTGCGTTCGGCCAATGTTTTTGTAATATGCTCTGACAATATTTGTTTTGTTCGACTTGCCATATCGTCTCTGCTCCCTTTATCGCGCGTTCGATACCGAGCTCGAATCCTCCGATACCGGCGAAAAGACTACCAATTTTTAATCTTCTCATTTCTTGAACCATCCACGTACACTCGTTCGGTTTATTCGTTGTCTCTTGTACTCGAATCCCTCGTCGGTCAAGACATCCGAAATAATCGCTTTATTCTGACGATTGGATTTTTCAAGATGTTTCGTGTTGAAATTGTTTGGATCTGGATCTTTGTATAGTGCTTCGATAATCTCGGTCACTTGGACGTATCCTTTCGCCTTCCATTTCGAAATCGCGATGGTCGTTATTTTTTCGTGGAGTGGGTGTCGGTCCGTGAAGTCGGCGGCGGCTTCCATCCGTAGTGATTCTTCGACATCGTCTAACCACCACGGCTCGCCGTTGTCGTATAAATGTTTCGCTTCGCTCCATATCTGCTCGATGTTCGCTCGTAATCCTTTGACATCTATTTTCCAATTGTGGTCCTCTTGTTTTGTCTCTCCAACGACCACCGGCCAAAACCGGCGAGAACCGGTCGCGTCTGTCAAGATTAGATTCTTGTTTGTGGTCGCCGCGTATACACAACGTTTCGGTATAGCGATACGACATCGTTTGAACGGTGGTCGAAACTCTGCAATCTGGAGAGATATAAAACTCTTTTCGACTTCTTTGTCTTTGGACCGTTTCGCGAGTTCTTGGAGCTCCACTAAAAGTTTCCCTTGTGTCATGAGGTGCGCGTCTTTATTCGCCATGTCGAATGGAGTATCCGAGAAGTACTTCTTACCGAACTTGTAGTCCATCGCGATAACCGATAATGCCGTCGACTTTAATCGTCCCTGTCGTCCATACAAGACGAGAACGGTATCGACTTTTACCGGGTTGTGAATCGTTGCGAACATTCGAGCGACCATCGAAATCATAAATCGGCGACTATATGCTCGATGTAGTGGTGTGTCCTCCAATCCGAAATAATCGACTAACATTGTATCCAATCTCGGTGTTTTATCCCATTCAAGACTTTTGATATAATCGACGAGTGGATTCATTCGGTTTCGTTTGGCGACGATTTCGCACGCCGAAAAGATGTCTTGTTGCTTGAATGTCGTATAAAGTCGGTCCTCAAAATCGAAGCGAATGTCGTCGATATGGTGGTCTTCTAGGTCTTCCCATTCTCCACGATGATTGACGAGACATATCTTATCGGCGAAATCATCATACACGATACGAGAGATGTATTTATCTGAATCTGACAAGAGTTTCACGACGTTGTATAGACTTGGAATAATGACGACGTCTCCATTTCGTGTTCGTTTCAATCGTAGGTCGATTCCTTGTCGTTGTAGGTTTGCGATGTGTGCCGGTAGTCCGGGGATTGGTGTTATATTGCTCATTTTCTGCGCTTCCTTCTTTTTGTGGTGTATTTTGGTTTGTAGTTTGTGCCGTCGACGTTCAATGATCGGTCGTTACATTCGGTCTCTGTGTTGACGAGGTATGTAATCCATTCGCGGTCCTGTTTCGATAACTGTTTCCATTGTTCATGGTCTCCGCTTTCGACGATTCGTTGTGTACCATCTGGATACGTAATGGTGACTCGTTTTAGTGCCATGTCTTCTCCTAAAATAGTTTTCTTTGTCGCGAGTGGAGACGAAATCGTTTCATCGCGTTGTCGTAGTATTCTTTGTCTAGCTCGAACCCGTCGAAATCGAATCCGAGGTCGTGAGCTGCAATCGCAATCGAACCACTACCGAGATGTGTATCTAATATTCTCCATCCCGGTTTCGCGTATTTTTGTAGTAACCAATAATACAAGGCGACCGGTTTTTGTGTGGGGTGGATTCGTTGTTCTTTGTTCTTCATGTTCTCTTGTCTCATTCCATGCCACGTGTACCGAACCATCCGAACCGAGGTTTTGAACGAAGCGTACGCGAGCTCACAATCCGCATGAATCGACGAGCCGTTGTTCTTGTCCCACACAATCCAACAAGACGAGTTCGCGTTCGGTATCGATTCGATAAAATGATTCGCTCCGAAAATGATTTGATGTTTCGATACTCGTTGGAGCTCTTGGAAATACTCCGTCGGCGGTGCTTCTGTATCCCATGTTTTATTTGTATATTCACCGGCGGTGGTTTGTGATGAATCCGAGACAAAATGTTTCTTATCCATCCCTATACCGTACGGCGGGTCGACGATTGCGAGGTCGTATTCTCCTGTTTTCATTCGTTGCATAGCTTCCATGCAATCACGATTATATATTCGTACCATGTCTGCTCCTATAAATGACCGTAGAACTCTGCAATGTAACCAGGTGCGAAATACCTTGGTCTTCTTTTGTCTCCACATGAATTGACATGACCACAAAATAAGGACGTCGCCGTCGTTGGATTGAGATAAAAATACGTCGCGTCATTTCGGAGACATGCCGGACATGTCCATCGCTCCGCACGATTTCCAATGATTGTCGCTCCAATTTTTGTGGCTAGAGATAACCGGGCGTTATAGTCGTATTTCAATAGGTCATACATATACCGGCGATGGTCCGAAAATGTGACATGTCGTTTCCCGTCTATGTTCTCGATGTGACTTCTACGAATCGCGAGTCGGTTTTCGTGCTCTTGTCGCTTCTTCTCTTGTTCGATTCGTTCTCGTTCCCGGTACTCGTCTCCCTTGCCAATCCAATCGATATAACCGCCGTCGATATAATCGGCTCGAAACTCCGGTGTCTTTGGAGACGTATAAAACGCTCGTGAAGGGTCACACGTCGATTTATCGGATAGACCATCGCACCACGTCAAGTGGAGCCATTCGACGGCGGCTCGGTATATTGGTTTCCATGTCTTGTCGTCTGCTTTGATTGGCTTTTCAAGTGGAAAGATTATTCTGAACTTGTGATGTTCGTCGGTATGACTGTATGACGTGTGCATGATTGCGCGTGTCTGGTTGTGTTGCAAGTCGCGCAAAATATAGTCGTAGGTCCAATCGACTTGGATCGTCTCGTAGGTATCGGCTTGTGTGTAGGTCTCTTTGTAGGACGGTCCGTTCTTCTGATCGACATCTAGGACCATACAATACATATATTGAGCGTTTTTGGCTAATCGATGTTTTGGGTAGAAGATTGTTGGAGACCATGCGACCATTTTCTCTTTATTGACTTTCTTTCGTGGTTTTGATATAAACGTATGGAGCTGGTCGAATGACACGTCATATTCGTGTATGTTCTCTGGTTCTTTGACATTTGGGAAGATTGATACTTTATATTTTTCCATTTTGTTTCCTGTTTGTGTTGGCGAGTCCGTGTGGTGTGGACTCGCCTTTTTTTAATAGTGCGTAGTGTATGTGCTTGCATTTTGTGAGAATACGAAATCCTCTACAATTGCATGTTGCGAACTCAATGTTTTTGGAGCTCGTGAAGACTGTTCGATACGGTCCAACGTCGAAGACATCGTACGTCATGACACGACCGGCGATGGTCTCGGTTTTCTGTTCATGAACGAAACGATAATCTCGTAGCATGTCTAGAACCATATCGTCGGCGGCTTGTATTTTATATCGTTCCATCGTCGCTCCAATGGATTTCGATTCGTGGTGTCTCGTCGCTCCCGGCGTAGACTTTTTCCGCGCTAAACTCTGAAATCTTGCCGTCGTCGAAGTCAAAAAGGTCGAACACTGATTTAACAAGGTTGTCTAGGTCCGGTCGCTTGTCGTGTGGTTGTCTCGGTCCCTTGCGTAGCCGTTGTGGACGTTTGAACACGAAACATACATGGATTCGACCGGTCGGAGGTTGCAACGGTGGTAACAACGATTTCGCGGCCTTTTTCCAATCTGTATACGACTTCGGATAATATGCACGATTTCGCGCGACTCGTGGGCGTGGAGTGGCCTTTGGTTCGATGTTCAAGATAATCATTTCTTGGACCGTTCTTGTCTGGTTGCTTCATCCATCGCGAGTGCATCGACGAGCAAGAATACGAGCTCGCGATACTGTCTCGACTTGCCGGTGTTCAATCTCTGCGCGATTGCGAGAACCGCGTTATACTCCACACTATGTCGTCCATGAATCCAGTTCGAAAACGTGGATTTCGGTATTCCAATGTCCTTCGCTAGTTCTGCTTTATATTTATATTTCGATTGTGGTAAAAGTCCTTCGATTACGGACCCGAACATACTACGCGCCATGGTTGCTCCTTTTGAGGTTGTCGATTGCTTGCATTTGTCGAACATCTTCTCGACTTAGCCGGTCCAATGTATAGAGATATGAGAACAAAAAGTCTCGTCGTGTCTCGTTATGGTCTTTCTCGTTCTCGTCGAATGTTTCGAAGGTCTTTCGGAGCTCCACGATTTTTCGTTCGATTTCTTGTTCTTCTGGAGAGATTGAAATCGATTTGACGAGCTCTTTAATAATCTCTTGTTGGTATCCAACGATACAAGAAAGTTCGGATAGTGCGAGATGAACTTCACGGTCTCCGGGGCTTCGTTTCATTACAAAGTCGAGGTCTTCGACATTTTTGTCTAAGTACTCCATGTGTTCGCTTATATCGCGAATCTTGTTCTCTATTATGGTTCTATTCATTGTTCTTGGTCTCCTGTTTTGGGTTGTGTAGTTCTGCTGTTGTCACTTCTTCGATAATGTCTTGTTCATGTATCAAGACATCCAATAACGCCGGGTCGTCTCGTCGATATGCGGTTGTACTTCCGTTTGGGTAGTGAATGATTACGATTTCGATTATTTCATGGTTCATGGTTTTATTCTCCTTTTGTGAGTGATTGAATGATTATTATTGTCGCGCCAATATTAGAAAAAATCATCGTTGCGAATAGGGTTGGTTTTACGATATAAATAGATATGAACAAAATCGCGTCCATGTCGTCTCCTGTTTGGTTGTGGTGTGGTGTTTGTGTGTATTGAATGTCAATACAATACAAGAATAAGCGATATGTTTTTGTGTTGCAAGACAAAACATTATTTTTTTCAAAAAACAGGAATACACCACATGAGAAAACAGATTAATCCGAAAGTGCTTGTCACTGAATGGACGCCGAAAAAGACCAAAGAGACCGAAGGAAAAGACGATTCGAAACCCGGTGTCGAACATAAAATCGTCATGAATAATGGTTGGAGTATGTTCTACGCGAAACATCGACCGAAAGACATGTTGATAAAAGATTTCGCCATGGAGACCGGGATTCATCCGTACACGCTGTCTCGTTGGGACAAAGGCGTCGGTTCTCCGAACTTCCGTCTATTCTTCTTCTTTCTCGAATACGTAGCCGATAAAGATAACAAGCCAATCGAAGAAGTTTTCTCCGAGTTATATTCTTTTGTCCTCAAATATGGTACGGAGTTTAAACGATGAAATACGCGGTAATCGATGTCGAAACAACCGGATTAAATCCGAACATCCACGAAATAATCGAAGTTGCAATCGTCACGAAAAACGAGTCATATCATGCGAAAGTTATACCAATGAACATCGAGTACGCCGATTCGAAAGCGTTGGAGATCAACGGATATAACGAGAAAGATTGGTACGGAGCTGTACCGGCGAAAGATGTCGCGATTCGAACCGCTAAAATGTTGGATGGTAAAATAATCATCGGCCATAATCCATCGTTCGATATGTCGTTTCTTCGCGAGCTCTGGGACCTGTATAACTGTAATCCTTATGTCGACCGAAGATATATCGATACCGTGGTTCTCGCTCGTGAACATCTGCCGTCGTGCCGGTCGTATGCTTTGGACCATATCCGGTCGTATCTTGGATGGTCATTGGTTGCGAATCATACAGCGTACAACGACGCGCAAGATACCGAACGTCTGTTTCACTTGCTTTGGCGTTGTGCGTTGTGGAGACGTTGGTATTTCGCAATTCGCGCGCGGTTTGCGGCTTGGCTTGGTCGACGGTTATCGTAGTTTTCTATATTCCGACGATTTCCAATACGACTGGCGGATAGTCTCCGCCGTATCGTAAAATCGCGGTCTCGTCTCGGTTTGTACATCTGATCTGCGGCTTGACTGTTATATTTTCGTTCGGTGATATGTCGAAAACCCATTCGGCGTGTATCAAGCTGGCGGCGGTGCTCGTGTGAAAAACATGAAAATATCTATCTGAACCAGATAAAACAGTATTCGAACCATTGACGAGACGTAGTTTAATCGGTGCATTTCCACCACTTGTCGTTTTGTCTACGAAACCGCGAAAAGTGATTTTTATTTCTCCGTCTCTGTCTGTGGTAAATGTAGTCGATAACGTCGTAATCGTTTGGTATCCATCGTTTAAAGTCAGATTCGAAGATGTATTCGAAAAATTATATGCGAAAATCTCACCACTTATTCTCGATTGATTGTTTACTATTCCCATTTTTAAACCTTGTTGTCGATAATTAAAGAGATTCCTAAAATAATTAGTAAAATCATAAAAGTCATGTCTGTTATTTCGTATGTCATTGGCGTAACTTCGTTGTGTCTCTCCACGATTATTTTCATGGTAGACGGTATTTCGTTTTATCTTTGGTCGCCTTTTTTGCTTGTATGTATAACGTTTGGTCTGCTGTTCTGGTCGTCTTGCCACCGGTCAAGAATGAATAAACACGAGCTCTCGCCCATTGTGCCGCCGTCGTTCCGGGTCTGTGTCCGACTGCCCATGCCGCGAGACCTTTATCGTATACTTGTCGAACGATACTTTTGGGTATACCGGTAACACTTGCGACCGCCGATACGAATCTTTCGTCCTGTGGTCCTTTTAATGTCGTCGCTTTCTCTTGTATCGCTTTTCGAACGTTTCCGGCTTTTATCGTGTATTGACTCGGTTTCGTCTCGGCTTTCTTGTCACCGGGTAACGGCTTGTACTTGTCCTTGCCTTTGACGTCTCCTTTCGCTCGCTTACGAATCTCGGTCGCTCGTTTTGCGGCGGTAGACTTCTTCAATCCGGCGGTATAAGTGCTTGGAACCTTGCGAATCTTGGCCATTATTTCGCGCCGTTGGTTTTAATCTTATCTTTGATTCTGAGCTCCACGATTTGTTCTTTCATCGGTTCAAGAATAGCGAATAACTTTCTTTGTCCTCGTTCCAAAGAGTCGATACGGTTCGAAAATGTTTCGACGAGCTGTGTTCGGTCTTTGTTTAGGTCCGAAATCACTTTATCGAATCGTCGTCGTATTTCCTGTTCTTCTGCTTTTGCTTCGGCTCGGAGCTCGCGAGATTCGGCGCGGCTTTGTTCGCGTGTCTCTTTCAAGTCTCTTTGAGTCTGCACATACGAATAAATCATCCAACCCAAAAAAGGGCTATTCGTGGCTAGGTTTACCCATAGGTCGTGGTATGTATTTGGGTCCATGTCTGCTCCTATCGTGCTACGAGTGTATATGTAAATGTGTCGCCGTAGGTAGTCTCGCTCTTATAGCATAAATCCATGAAAAGTTCAAAATCGTGTATGTTTTCGAAGACTTGACAACCAGCTGACCATTTCGAAACATACTTGGTACCATTGGGATTGGTCGACGCGCGATGGATGTTTATGTAGAAGATTCCCTCGTGTATCTCGGTATATGAATCAAAGTCGAGAATAGAATCGTGATTATTATCTCTCCACACTTTGACCGGCTTATGTTGTCTAAGCGCGGTGTACCTGGTGCGACCATGTGGTCCAATCTTGTACGCTCCTCTGCATTGCTGCGGGTGTACCATGATTGCGACTCCATCTTGTCGATAGTCCTTTTTCTCTAAATAGTATCGGCCGGGATCCGTCGTGATTTTTGCGGTCCACTGCTGCCAAACTCCATCCTTTTTGAACACGATATACATTTGGTCATCGAATAGACCGGCGACTCGCTCGGATAGATTCCGAACTCCAATAATGTTGAGATTATAGTTTCCATGGCGAAACACTTTGAATCCGAATGATTCGACGTATTCGAGTATTTCGGGTTCTTTGTCTGGATACACTTCTATGAACATGATGTCGGCTCCAATGATAATGATAATGATGGTGATAGTGATAATGATAATGATAGCTTATGTCGTCCGGTCGACATGGAGTGGAGTATCTTCGAACATCAAAACGAATATCCACTCGGTGACATCCCATAACTTAGATACTACCGTACATTTTTGTCGGTCCATATATAATGACGAGCTGGTGAGTTCGACGACGTCTCCAAGCTGCAAAAATCCGTACTCCAATGAAGCAACGAACCGAACGAATCGACGTGGAAAAGAGTTACGACGTATGAAATCTCCACAAAATCTCGCGGCGGTTCTCGTTTCGTATATGAACATCGACTCGAATGTCTGTTGTGATACTCCGTATCGATTCTTGGATGTCTGCGAATATAGATTGTTTTTGGAGTAATCGTCGTCGACTCCATCCGAACCCATGTACAAAGAATGAAAAAATGAATCTTCGATACCGTTCCACGCGTAGTGAAGTCGAACCGCGTTGTATATTTCACTGGTATTGGTTGTCGTTTCAAGAGCTCCAATTTGTATCCAATCTCCCTCGCCGCTTATGATGTGCGCGACCGGTTGGACGTTTTGGAGTGCGATATACTGATACAAAATAGGTCGAAGACCTTTGGGACCGGCTTTAATCTGTATCGGTAGGTACGGTAAAATGTGGTCGTTCAAGAGCTGTGCGGTCGTCATTCCATCGTTTACATATCCGGCGAATCGATACTCGTTCAAGATTGGAGATATATTGGCGAATGCGGCGTCGTCCATTTCGACTCCTGTTCGACTCAATAGATACCGAACGACATCTCCACCACCGGTGAGACTTCCGTCGCCGTAGGGGTTCGCGATTCCTCCTCCATCGGTCCAAGTTATCCAAAACTCGCTTGGATGTTCTGCATTATTCGCGAGACTGGTTTGTCCTGTATAAAGTAGATGTGACGACGTGACATCGATATACGAATACCTTTGTCCATCCGAATCGACGGCGGCTTCGATGGTTTTGGAGAGTGGAGACGTAACGCCGTCCCATATCTGAACGGTTTCGGCGGTGGTTGCATGTCCGGCGACGATGAATAACACGTCATGCGCCGGGCTTCCTACGTCGTAGGCTTTGTTGTTGTATGCCGGTGTCGAAAAGAGTTGTTGTGTCGTTCCGGCTTTTCGTGTGACTCCCGGTTCTCCGAGAATGAATGGATACATTTTACCGATTGCGGCGTCGTCTGCGTTTGGATGTTTGTTTTCGTTGATCTCCGAGTTCGCCGAAAGAATAGGAACTTCGATGTCGTATTCTTTCTCCTCCAAAGAGAAAGCAACGAACGAGACCGGTTCTTCTGGATCTCCGATAATCGGTTCTTGAATGATTCCAGATAGAATACGAACGGAGCTGGTCGAATACACTTGGTCATTCTTCACGAGAATATACGATAACGTCGCTCTTTGTCCTTCCAATGTTCGTCCTCGTCGATACTCTTGGACCATGTCGAATCCGTCAAAATGAAGACTAATCGACGCGTTATTCGCTTGTGGATCGATTCCCATGTCGTCGACTTGTTCTTCGAATGTAATCTCGGATAGACTCCCGGCGTACTCGAATCCATCGAAGACGACCGGCTTTGTACTGAATCGGTGATATTGTCCGAACCAATTAATCTCAATCAAAAAGATTAACTCGGCGTTTTCGTAGTCTGATTGTGTGTACTGCATGTCGAACCAATGATAATGATAATGATGGTGATAATGATAATGATGGTGATAGCTTATATTATTTCGCGAATGTTCATCGTCGATACTCTGAATACTTCGGAGTCGTTTTCGTTTCCGATAACATGCTCGATTGAAATCTCGCCTTGGATGGTTCCGTAGAATAACTCGTTTCGTGAATTACCGATATAATCTTGTTTGATGGATACCGGTATCGATGGAATATAGACAAGCGGTTTCGACTCTCCATCCATTTTTCGAAGAAGATTAACCATTGTGTATGGAGTATCGGCCGGCGCGCTGATTGGTAACGCTCCACCGGCGGTGGTTCCGGTGTAATAATCTGCGCTCGTTGCTTCGAAGAGCTCCGAGACGTCGACGCCTTGTGTCCATGCGATTCGAATGTTTCGATAACCGTCGTGTACTTTTCGTGTTCTTCGTACTCCGTCTTGTGTCTCGCTTGTTTCGATGCCGGGTGTATGTGTGATTGTTCGGCCGTTGCTGTATTGCTGTGGAGCGATGAACGGACCGGCGAAAAATGCTCCAATCTGAAAATAACCGTCGGCGGTATCCTGTGCGTCGATTGTGATTCGTATCGCGGCTCCCGGTGTCGCTCCGGCGAGATGTCGAATGTATACAACCTGATTTGGAATGAGATAACCCGTCGAAATCGTGGTCGGGTCTGAGTTGTCGAAGTCTTCCAAGAATAGAACGGCGCGAATCGTCGTTGTAGAGTTATTCAGATACCCGGCGGTGTTTCCTTTAATCTTCCGAACTACGCCGCCGCCGAAATCAAAAGAATAACCCTTACATTCGTCTAGCTCCACATATCCACCGGTAGGACTTGCATTGGTCGACCGTATAACGTTTCCGACTCGCTCCCATGTCGTACCGCCGATTTTATTGTTCACGGTATCCAGATTAACCCACGATGTCGTACTCTGGTCGTAGACATCCACGTCGAACGACCGAAAGTTTATGTTACCCAGGTATACGCCGATTGAATCCGAACCGACTTGTCCATTCGCGGTGGCTTGTAGTGTTGTGTCCCAATAGAGCGCGATTTTCTGTTCGGTCTCGTTCGCTGATCTGTAGACTTGTCTTGGCGTTGGTGAGCTCGTGTGGAATATGCGTCGAATCGGATACAATGAATCTGGTTCGATGTCGTAGAACTCTCCACGATACGCCGGTCCATCGAATGTCGAAATCTTGACCCCGTCGGTCAAATAAACGTATTGTCCTTTCGGTGGATACTGTCGCGCGTTCAAGTCTTCCGGGTTGGTTTGTCCGTCGAGCTGTGCGCCGGTTCGGTCGCCGTATGAGAAGTGCATTTCGTACCACTCGGTCTCGGTGTCTTGTGTGGCTCCACTGGTTGTCGTGATGTGTCCGAATCTGACGTACTGGTTCGGGTATCCTCCTCCACTTGTTACGGTTGCGCTCGCTATATTTATCCAACGTTTTACGCGTGGTCTATCGGCATTTTGATTAACCCATACGTTTAATTTGTTGTTTGCAATACTCGCCAAGATTTCGAAAGTCGTAGTCGTATCCATCGTGTAATTACTGATCGACGAGCTCCCTAAATCATCTTCGACGTATATCGCGTTCGTGTTTATCCAAATATTAACCGAGTTGTCGTTCGTGGTTATGTTAACTCCTCGTCCACTTGTATTCGATCCCTCTTGGATTGCTCGGAGTCTTGTTCGTAGTATTATACCTTCCGAAGATGTCGAAGTTATCGCCGCTGATCGAACGAACTTGTTTTGTGATGTCGTTGTCGAAAACTCGGTATATTCTGCTTGTGCGGTTATGGTCCCACTACCGAACGCGGTATACTCTGTCGTGTCGTCTGGCTTGTCGTATGCACACCACGTACGGTCCCATCCTCCGAAATCATACGATAAAGGGAACTCTTTTACGGCTGGTAACGAGACGGTCGTCCATGTTCCAAGTTCAAAACAGTGTATACCATTATCGCGAGTGTGTGTTCTTGTTTCGTAGTTATGGAATAACTGATTAACTCCTCTCGCATTGCACCCGGCTAGTACTGATGGTCTCGATTGGTTGTCGTCAATGTTGTATATCTGGCTCGCTTCAAGTTGATTCGATAACGGATTTCCTCCAAGGTAGAACCAGTTCGTCGCGTCGTCACTTTGGAGTATAAAGAACTGTTCTTCTAGTGTTACGGCGTGAAACACTGCATAGATTCGCCCGGTCTCATTCGTCCACATGGAGAATTGGCCTTTCGTAAAATGTCCTTGTGTCAATCCACCGGCGATGATTAAATCGGTTATCTCCGGGGGCGAGAATAGTTTCGCGATGTCGACTTGTATTGTCGCCGATTCGAGCTCCACGATTTCGGCTTGTCCGGTCGCTGATATGTATCCAATGTAGAAAGAGTTGTTTTTTACGATTAAATCGGGTCGAAAATATGCGAATGTCCCTCCATTATCGGCGACATGAACAAAAGAACATCCATTATCGGTGGAGACATATTGGAGTACAAGGTCGGTCGAAGCTGGTGTCGTGTTGTGAGCGACTGCCGCGATTATTAGCAAAATCTCTCCTCTTGACTCGGCGATTCGTATTCGATTGATATGGTCGAAACCAGTATTACCGGCTCCGAATGAACCGGTTAAATCGATGTCACTTGGTAGACATGTCTTGGACTGTACGGACCATGTCGAACCGTTGTCGTAGCTTCGTGCCGATTGGAGATTCGCGGCGTCTGCGTTCGCTTCCATATAGACGGCGAGAATCGAACCGTCGGAGAGTTTGCAAAGTCCTCCATATAGTGTCGGCGTACCGGTCGACGATTGCGTGAATATGGTCGTCGTTGTTATTCCACCGGTTACGGTTCTTTTCGATGCTCGTATTCGTCTCTCTTGGCTGATTGCCTGTTCTTTGAACTGATATAGAATGACTGAAGTACCATCGTCGTTTCCGAGTGCGTCCAATAGTATATTATCGTTTAATGTTGCCGTGCTTCCATTGATTATCGAATCCCAACGAGCGATAGCGTTTGGAGCGTCATAACCGTAGAAGTCTGTCTCGTCGTCTTCTCTCCACACGAAAGAAGCTCGTCCAATGTGTCCGGCTCTTTGTGTCTGTACTCGAATCGTATCGGTCGTGTCATGGCTCCCGGTGCTCGTCAATCCGAGGTCATAATCTCCACCGGGTTTCGGTTGTGCCGGTTGTGTGTTGGAGCTGGTGTACGTAGATTCACTGGACCATATATTCGACGAGTCCATGTCATGTGGTAGTAGAAATCCTCTTAGATTATCCGGTGTTTTGTTGCTTCCCATGTCTACGGCTCCAATGATAATGATAATGATGGTGATAATGATAACTTGTTAATATCGACTTCGTCTCGTTGGCTTCATCTGTGAGAATGACGAGTTCGGATTTCGTAACGCTGATCGGTTGTATCGGTCCAAGTGCTTATACGGATTCATGACGATTATCTCCGGTCCTCCACTTCTACCATTTTGTAGTCGATTGATTCCATCCTCTCCGAGTCGTCGTGTCGTGGCTCTATCGAGTACGGCTTCACCGGTTAGAAGTGTTCGACTTTGTTCATCCGGGGCGAGTGGTTGTACAATCCCTCCCATGTGAAGTGGTGGTTTTTGTGCTGCGACGATTCCAAGTTGAACCGCACCACTCGCGACGATTGCCGGGATCGCTGCCGGTGCGAATGGTCCGTACTGAGCTGGGGCGGCGGCGACTGCTTGCGCGGTAGACATGACAATGTCGGCGGCGGCGGCGGCTTGGTTCGCACGAAACAAAACATTGATTAAATCTTTGTTCTCGTTCCCACTTTCGGTGGCGAGTTGGAGACCGAATCGAAATACATCGGTCACGGCTTGCATTCTGACATTTTGATACGCGATGAACTGATCGGCGAGCTCTTTGTCTCTCTTTTCGTCTTTCTTGCGGTTCTTCTCTTTCTCTTTTTGCTCGTCTTCGCTTAATTTCTTTTTGAG
>Ga0208899_1001651_pt1 | contig 15631 bp, 32 predicted proteins | sample VirMetDEL_Nov_24_FD_184518 | JGI IMG/M metagenome (GOLD analysis project Ga0208899, IMG submission 184518) | Aqueous microbial communities from the Delaware River and Bay under freshwater to marine salinity gradient to study organic matter... | ecosystem: Environmental > Aquatic > Marine >... | reverse complement strand
GCGCGCGACTACCCACGGGTGTCCGGTCGGGGAGTACCTTGTAAGTGCCTGATTTATAAGGGTTTTTTGCCCTTTTCGGGCCTTAACCTGCCTGTTGGGGGATGTTCCGTTTTTCCCTTGCAAATCAATGACTTAGGCGCGTCGGCCGTCATTTCGGCCAGATTGGGACCGATTCGCCGCATTCTTGGCCGGTCGCCGGGATTGCGCCCAGGTTTACGCTGTCACGGCCGGTATTGACCATGTAATGACGACCAGGGATGACCAGGGATGCGACCAGGGACGCGACCAGGGATGACCAGGGACGCGACCAGGGACGCGTCCAGGGATGACCAGGGACGCGACCAGGGATGCGACCAGGGACGCGACCAGGGACGCGACCAGGGACGCGACCAGGGATGGCCTAGACATTTCGACCAGGCACAAAAAAGCCGGGACTTGCCCGGCTTGTGGTGGCTTTATCGGGACGCTATCGCGCGCCGGTCCAATTCTCGATGCGGTGTCTATCCATCGCTTCGGCTTGGCCGGTTTCGATAATGTAGCGCGCCGTGTCGGTCATTGTCCGGTGACCGTTAACGCACAACGATAGATAGGACTCGGAGACACCGAGCGCGACCGCCACGAATGGCCGGCCCCCGTTCGCCTCGATGGCGGCGTTTAGTGTTTCGTCTTTCATGCTGCACATCCCTCGCAAATTTGAACGGCATAGCTAAAGCCATGAGAGACGATGACAGGGTACCGGTCGCCGTTATCCATTGTCCGCGCCTCTATGGTGTCCGGTTTACTGCTACCGATTCGCTTCGTTTTCTTGGCGTACCGGTCGCCCTTGGCGATTGCGTCGCCGCAATTGTCGCAAGTGTACGCCTTGCGCGATTTCGTCAATTTCATTACACGCCACCCGTCAGTTGATAAAACGAGATGACGATGAACGCCGCCCATCCCATACCGGAAGCGAACGCCCACGCGGCCGTGCGCGCCTTTTGCCGGCTTGCGCGCTGAATCTCGGCGCGTATCCGCTCGGCCTCATCCCGGCGCGTTTCCGCGAAATCACGCGGCAGCCCGGCAATCTCTGGATGCCGCTTGGCGCGAAATTTTAGGACCGCGCCCGTTTTGTTTTGGTTTTCCGTTTTCATTCTATGCAACCTCCCTTGTCGCAATGATTCGAGAATCGATAACGAAGCCGCTATCGCTATTTTTGGCCGGTCCCTTGGCACGCAATCCAATCACGACCGGGCCGGCGTTTACGTTCACAAGGTCGCTAGCGTCGCCGTCGATTACTTCACGGCCGAGGAATTGCGCCGGTAGTCCATTCTTGAACACGGCCGCAATCGGCACGGCATGCTGCAGCGCGATGTCTACCTGTTTCGCATACTGCCGGCGGCCGCTATACGAAAACATCAACCGGTAATTGTCTGGCGTGCGCCCTAATCGCTTGGCGCGTTTGGTGTAGTCGTAGAAGAAAATATCCGGGAATGCCTGCGGGATGCCGTGCGTTTCCCAATCGATGTCGGACAGCACATTAAGCCGTGCGACCGGCTTTACATTCTGGCGCGCACATAAGTTTTGGAAGCGGTCCAACTCACCGCGCAGTCGGTCGAGGAATTGCGCCCGGTCCGCGTGCCATAAATCGGCGCGCCATTGCCGGCCGGCTTTTACATTCGCGAACGCGCCGCGCCCGGCATCCTTCAGGCAGTCGGGCATGCATCCCGCGGCCTTGCTGCCCGGACACAAAATGGCGTCGGGCATTAGTGACAGACTCGCCACCCGGACCGCGTCGCCTAGTTTTTGGGTTTTGGCAACCTTCGTGTTGCCCGGCTTCGCGCCGGTGTCCAGCAATGGTCGGTTATTCATTGTTGCCGCCCTCCATCGCTTGCACGTTTTCCGCATGGTCCGCGAGCGCGGCAATGCCAGCCATGCCCGATAAGGCAAAAGCAAAAGCAACGCCGAGCCCGGAGCCGGCGAACGTGGTGAATAGAAGCGCGGACATTGTCGCCCAGATGGCGAGTTTAGTTTTTCCGTTCATGTTGTGTTTTCCTTTTTTGTTGATGCGGGATGCATCGCGGAGCGCATCCCCATGCGCTCGACGTTGAATCCAGAATCTAACCGGCGGCCGTGCCGCCATTGCATGCGGCCATCAATTGCTTGGCGGCGTTTGCGAGTTCGCGTTTGGGCAACATGTAAGCGATTTCTTGCGCCCGGTCCCAGTGCTTTTCCTCGGCGGCTAAATGCATTTCTTGTTTACGCCAAGCGGCGTCGCCGTCGAAGTCTTCGCACATCGCGGCGCAATCAACCGCGAAATCAACGAGGCGCATGGAGCGCGCCCAGCTTCGCACCTCAGACTGGTGCGCCGGGTTTATCGCCCGGACAGACTCGGCGGCTTCTAAGTACTCGGCTTTTTTTGGGAATTCGATAGTCATTGTGTCTCTTCCTTTTTTGGTTCGGTTCGGGTTACAGGTTGGTGTTATTGCCGGGTTCGGTTTCGGCGTATTGAATCAACGCCTCGCGAATGGTCCGCTCGCCGACGATATTGTTGAAGTTTTCGCGCTGCCATAAATCGAGCTGGCAGTAGGCGCTAAACAATTCGCGCATCGCGCGGTCCAAGTCTGGCGCCCGGCTTTTCGCTACGCCGTTGTCGGTCAAAAAGCTTTCGTATCGTGTTTCCATTTTCCTTTTTCCTTACTGGTTGTTTATACAGTGCGCCGCCACCCCGTGGCAGCGCTGGGGATTTTATACAGGACCGGATTTACACTGTAAACCCGCCCGTTCCTTTATACGCAAAAAAAAAGCCGGTGCCCGATGATAGATGCTACCTATTAAAACGGCGCGAGCTCGCGCCCGATCGGGCCCGATCCGGGCCCTAAAACCCGCCAAGCGATAGGTTTTGTCGATTTATGCCGGAAAATCGCTAAACCATCCGCCGCTTTTGTTTTGGATGGAAGTCTAAGCCGCGAGATTTGGAAGTCTCTTTTTCACTTCCACCCGCCGCGCCCTACCCGATCGCGATTCATTCCCGGCCGATTGCCGGCGATTCTCTCGCCCGGTCCGCCATTCCCTCCCTATTGCCGGCGATCCCGGCGGATTTTCCGCGATTCTCCCCGATTTCGGCCGATTCCCACCAATTTTCGACCGATTGCCGCCGATGCATGCCGCCGGACCCGAAATCCGGCCATTTGACCCCAAAAATGACCTCCGTGGGATAGTAAAGACACTCCGTGGGATAGTAAGCACCAAAACAGCACTCCGTGGGATAGTAAATGACCTCCGTGGGATAGCCTTTGCACCCAGGAATGGGCCGCGCCTGGCCGCTGGATGCTCCGTGGGATAGTAAAGGCCAAAAGTAGCTCCGTGGGATAGTAAATACCCCTTCGTGGGATAGTAAAGTAGCTCCGTGGGATAGCCTCTACTAAGCCCTGCGCGTCCTCTCTGCCTGCTTCAACGCCTTGTTGAACTCGAACATGATGCGCTTGCGAGCGTAGCCATAAGCGATATCACGGGCCGGGAACAGCCTTCTGATAGGTCTGCTCTTGTTACCAGTGGTGAAGATCTTCTTCAGCTTCGTGCCGCCCTTCTTTCGCTTCACTCCCACCCGTTCATATAGGCCAAGGAACTTATCGGTCTTGGGTTTGCCGGCAGGGAATCCGTAGAAGTATCTATCTTTGTTCGCACGATACTTGGCGTATGCATCTGCCTTGATGTTGCCGTGCTTATTGATAGCGCCTCTGGGAGTGTTCTTCGTAGGCTGCAGCAGGTTGGTTCTACCAGGCTTGTCTGGCGGCAGTACGGTTCCGCCTTCAATGATGTTTTCCAGGTAACGTCGCTTCATACCACCGCCACCGCTACTCGGGTCTTTGGACCCCGTAACAGATGTCCTGGTGCCAGCTAACTCCGCGAACACAGTGGCCTGCAGGTTCTTCTTCGTGGACTTGATGTACTGGAAGCCCTGCTTGGTAAACCGCTCTGCCCCGCCCTTTAGATACTTGTCTACTTGTCTACGAAGCTCGCCTTGACCGCCCTGGCCTACCGCAATCTGAAACGCCAGTTTGTTCAGTGCGACAGACGCAGCAAACGGCACCTGGTCGTTGTGGATAACACTCAGCTTCTTGATTGCCTGGTCGATATCGAACTTAGCGAACTTTAGCTTGCTCGGGCTATCAGCTATCAGGTGTGGAGTCAGCTTGTTCATACCGGGTCGTTGAAGTCCAGTTCGCTGTACTCAACCTGCAGGTATTCGGTAATCGAAGATAGCGCGTGGCATGTGCAACTGCACTCTGAGCAGATCAGCATTAGGTGTATGTCCACTATCCACTGGGAGTTGCCACAGTCTGGGCAACTAAGCACAACGTGCTCAGTGGGCCTTGTCGGGAAGTCAATGATGTCAGCCATGTCGGCTCCTTGTCTTTGAACCGATAATGACTGTGGACCGCTCCGTGGGCTAGTCGTTTTCTGTGGATAGGTCAGTGACTACTAACACTGGGCTGATGCACTTAGGGCACCGAGCCAGGAGGTGGTCACTGCGGTAACTGTAACCGCATGAAGCGCAATCTATCTGGAACCGTACATCTCGCGTAACATTCTCACGCCATCTTCCCCCAGCTTCGCGCTTACCTGACTTGGTAGTGTGTTGTTGTTCAAATCGTCGTTTTGCTGCGTGCTTGCCCATTTTGTCCATTCGTCAATTGCCCTCATCCTCTCTATGATTTCTTCACTCAGTTCCTGCATCAATCTGTTCGCCCTTTACCTTTAGTCGGTAGATGTTGTTCACCCACCATGTGAATTCGTACTCGTCCATCGTTCCCTTCATCATGTTGACGCTGTACGCCACAATCTGAATGTTCTTCTTTATGTAGCCCAGTTGTGGGTTGATTCTGTCGATGGAGCAGTTGAATGATTTTGCTCCACCGCCGTCTCGGTAATGGGTTAACACCACCCCACTTAGCGCGCATCGTCCGTCCTGTTTCTCATATATCTCAACAAAGTCATCTACTGTGACCTTCCAATCGTATCCCTGCTTCTTCCTGTTGTGCCCCAGGCTGCTGTGCAGTTTCTTTAGGTAGTATGTAACGTCACCGTTCACCTTGGCGTACATCGCCTCTCGCCGGCACTTACTACATGAAGAAACCTTGTTAGCGCGCCGCTGCGGCTCAAATTTGCTCGGGGACAGGTGCTCCTTGCATATGCGGCAAAATATGGTCTCCCCCTGGTCATCGTTGTCCGTATCTTTCTCAGGCCGACCTTTCCCTAGCCCTGTTTGAAAGCTCATGTATATACGCCTCGTAGTCCAACCCGAACTTCTTATCGAACCATTTCGCCCAAGTATACTTGCCTGACGGGACCATCGCCCTTTTCTTTTTGTTTGCGTAGATGTCGCGTGCCATGCAGCACACTAGATAATCGTGATCTGAATCAAAGTCCTCTCGTCCCAAGCTCATGCAGACTCTCCTTGTATTCCTTTTCTATCTCCAGCAACTCATCGACCGTCAGCGGCCTAGAGTCACGCGCCTTACCCTGCAGCCACTCCACTGTCTCTCTGCCATAGGTGTCTATCATGTGCAGTGTGTACTCCATAAGCGCCCCGTGGCGAAACCGATTGCACTTAGGACACTGAGGCCAAATGTTTTCCTCTATGAAATATACAGCATCAAATGTCTTGGGTATGAAGTGACCGGCATGCATGTCACGCCAGTGCTTCTTTGAACTGCAGGTTGTGCATTGGACCATGCCGTCTGCATCGGCGTGCTTGCGACGTATGTACTCGCTGCAGATGCGCCAGGCGCGATTGCGTACTGTCTTCTTGGTTGGCTTACGGGTTTGGGGCTGCGTTGCTCTAGGAGCCATGAATCATCCTGGACTTTATCAGTAGGTTGTTTAGCTCACTCAGTCGCCTGGTCGCTTTGCTGCGCTCTTCGCCATCATCCAGGTTGAGACCAAGACCGGCTAACCGGCTTGGCCCCCTCCCGCCCCACGCGATATCCATGTTGAAAAGCTCGGACTCTGTCCGCCTAATCGCCGCCTCAATCATTCGTGGCTTCGCTATGAAGTTCACGTTATCCATTAACAGCCTTGATTGGCCGATGCATGGCGACACACTTCACGCACTTAGACTGACCTGGGTGGGATACATGAGAGAACGCCGCTAGTGGTTTCCACTTCCTGCAGATACCGCACTGGCTCACACCATCCTTCATCGACTCAGACCTGACTGCGTAGTCGTATTCGGTTACCTCGTTACCTTTGGCTAACCACTCCTCCACTAATCGGTTAGAGTTCTCGCGCAGCTTGCGCTTCTCTTCCGGTATCGATGACATCATGCTGCAGATCTCCCACTGCCCATCACCTCATCAATAACCGATTTGCCCAGCGTGCCACGCATGTAGGACTGCTCCTCTGTTTCCCAAAACCTCTTTATAGCAGCATCTACGAGCTTTTCCATCCACTGTGGGGCGTCCTCCGGCATGGTTACCTCCAGGGGCTTGCCCTCAAGGTACATGCCGTGGAAGTCCACACCGAGCTTATGCTCCAGCATCCTGTCTGCCATGATGCATAGCTCGTTAAGTTCACGCTCTCTGTCGCCACGCTTCGATACCATGCCTTCAGACTTCTGTGGAGAGAAGGCATAGACTTCTTTAGTAATCTCAGCGATGTCAGGAAAGAACTGGTTTTTAGTCAGCAGTCTCCCCAGAGCCTCTGTGAGTTGCACCTGCGTGAACCGGCTCAGTTCCTGGTAGTAGATGTCTTCCAGTACCGGCCAATCCTTCCTTTTGTTTGGCTTGTAGGCCAACCACTGCTTAAAGCAGTCCTTAAACATCTGTCTGTCCATGAGTCCCCCTCATTCCTCTGTTTGTTTTGGTGCCATTTCCTTTTCGATGATTACGTCTATCACCTCTAGCAGTTTGGCTAGAGCAGCGGAATCGCCGGTCTTTGACCATTTGATGACGTATTCGACAGCCTTGCCCCTGGCATAGCTGAGTTCGTTAGCTACTGAGTAGTCAGTGTAACGAATCGGTCCTGGCTGGTTTGCTTCCATCTCCAATATGAACTGCGCGTACTGGCGTGCCTTACGCAGGTCATTGATTGGGTCTTTCTTCGCACGGGTTATGTACTTGACGATGTTCGTCTCGCACGGTCCCAGGTCGTTGCCAAGGCAGAACTCTATGGGCTGGATAACCAGCCGCTCATAGTGATCACCGCCTACCTGCTTGTGCTTAAAATGGGATGTCATCTTCATATTCATCCTCTTTTGTCACGGGTGCGGCAGCGGGTTTAACAGTAGGGTTGTCGCCCTTTTTGTCTAGCAGTTCAACTTCGTTAGCTATGACTTCGGACCACGTTCTCTTCTCGCCATCCTTCTCGTACTGGCGGTTAGATATGCGGCCGACAATGGCTACTTTGGACCCCTTCGCGCAATACTGCATGATGATTTCAGCAGTCTTGTTGAACGCTGTCACGTTGTGCCAGGTGGATTCGTCTTTGCGGTCGCGGGTAGCAATGCTAAAAGTCACCACGGTGGTGCCGTTAGCTGTTTGCTTCTGTTCCGGGTCTCTACCCAGGTTACCAATCAAGAATGCTTGATTCATGCGTTGCTCCTTATCTTTCTATTCTTCATCTTTAGCCCCCCCGCGTGGGGGGATATATTGAAGATGTTAAGAACTGCGTTAACAGCGTTTATCTCAACATCATCAAATTCTTCACTCTAGAGCTACCGTCAGGACACACACCGTCCTGCGCCGGGTATAAGCACTCAACCCCTGACTCGCGTTTTAGGTTCCAGCTAAATGGCTGTCCCTTATGCCTAGTCCGTCAGGCGAACTGTCGGCGGTGCTCGCTACCGTGTCTCGTAGTCTCTGAAGGCTCCGGGCCATCCTTCAGCATCACACCCGCTTTAAAAAGGTTGGGCAACCCAGGAGAAGGAAAGAAACTCCTGGGCCGCCCCTATCACAGCCCCAATGGAGGGGGGAGAGGACTGTGGTAGTTACGCTGCATCATCCAGAAAACGCTCAATCTCTGCAACCCTATTATCAGGAATACCCTGATTTCTCCACTTGCAGACCGCTTGCCTGGTGATGCCTAGAAACTTGGCAAGGTCCGTAAGCGATGCGTCCTTCCGCACCAGCCGAACCTTAAATTCTATCCAATCTTCGTTGCTCATAAACGCATTAGGCCATAACAGGTTTGCATGTGCAACTACTTCATGTATATTGGTTGTCAATGTTGAGGTTGCAGCGGAGACTTGTGTGACAAATGTTAAAAGTAAAGAGGAAGCATTAGCGGAAGTTACGTCGATGTGGATTCAACGTGTTGGTTCTTCGATAAAGCAGATGGAAAACCCGTTGGACGGCTTGTTTGAAGAATCATTGATGGTAGCTGACATCGAATACAGAAACGGAAATTATGAAAAAGCTCTCAGTGAAGTGATGCTAATTTTTGAGGGTATCAAGATGTTTACGCCAGGAAGCAACGCATGCATCTGCCAACAGGAGATTGCATGAGAATCCTAACCTGGGACTGTGACCGTCAGGGCTGCTATCACGAGAAGATGTGCCCAAAGCTAGGCGTGTTCGATGAATGCCTGCCGTCAAAGATGGGCATGAGCGATGTGGATGGGATAGTTGAAATCAACGGTCGCTTTCTCTTAGTGGAATGGAAGTCGTTCCAGGGCGATATACCTGCTGGTCAGCGTATAATGTTCCAGCGACTGACTGAGATAGACAAAGCCATCACCGTCCTGGTGGTGGTCGGAGACCCACAACTAATGACGGTCCAGGGATACCGCAAGATCTGGGGTGGCGAGGTGTTCCCTGCTGTCTTGACAGATCTTGATGGTTTGAAAGTAAAGATAAAGGCGTGGGCAGATCTGGCCTACGCATCGAGGTTCAAGTGATAGAAGAAACGAGAGAATACTCCTGCGCGGTTTGCAAAGAGGACACTATGTTCATCTTTTTGGAAGCCGAGCGGGGTGATAGGGACCAACCGGGCTGGGAAGCCTGCTGGCAATGCTTAGAGTGTGATGAATACACAATCGACTTATGGGAGATAGATAATGACTGATGGAATCGTGAACATCCGGGGCAAGGAATATAAGACCGTTGCTCTACGGGTTGCTGAGTTTAGAAGCAAGCATTCGATATCCGAAGGGTGGGGCATCGTGACCGAAGCCACTGAACTGAACGAGGTTATAAAGGTGAAAGCCTGCGTGATCTCGCCAGAGGGCAAGGTTGTAGCCACCGGGCACGCAGAGGAGCGTCGTGGCAGCAACAACATCAACAAGACCAACGCCATTGAGAACTGCGAGACCGGCGCTATCGGGCGCGCACTGAGCGCCTGTGGCTTTGCCGGCGAAGAGTTTGCCAGTGCAGAAGAGATGCAGCGCGTAGAGGAGCCTACACCCGCAGCCCCGGTTGACGTGATTGCGGAGATTATGAAACTAGCTGAGACCAAGAAGGTCAATCTGGACAAGGTGACAGCGGCTTATGGTGTAACTGACATCCACGCGCTCAATGAGGACCAGGCAAAGAATGCAATCAAGCGTTTAGGTTCCCAGAATGGAGCAGGGTAGCCAGGAATGGCATATGGCTCGCCTGGGCAAGCTAACCGGCTCCAGGTGCCATGATGCCGTAGCTAAGACCAAAAGCGGCTACAGCATGTCTCGTAAACGCTACATGGACGAACTGATGGAGCAGCGCCTGACCGGCGTTCCATCAGAGAACTTCGTAAGCAAGGATATGCAGTGGGGCACAGAGACTGAGCCTCACGCCCGCGCTAGGTACGAGTTTGAATACATGGTCGATGTTGTAGAGGTGGGAAGCATCCCCCACCCTACCATTGAGAACGCCAGCGCCTCGCCCGATGGCCTGGTCGGTGAGAAGGGTTTGATTGAAATCAAGTGCCCGCGCACCACCACCATGATTAACACCGTATTGAGCAATGCCATCCCGGATAACTACGTCACGCAGATGAACTGGCAGTTAGCCTGTACGCAGCGTGATTGGTGTGACTTCGTGATGTTTGACCCGAGACTGCCCGTAGAGAATCAGATCTGGATTGTGCGGCACGTCCCGGAGCCTGGTGTTATCGAGGAGCTTGAAGGTGAGGTGAGATTGTTCTTAGAGCAGCTAGATGAACGTATGTCGGAGTTCTTGGCTAGTATGACCAAATAGCAGGGCTTGGTCGGTCATCGCACACATCCAAGTGTATGAACCGGCCGTTACCCTTCTGATTGACACCAATCCTCTGTATCCCCGCTTGCTGGGCCAACTCTATCAGGCGTAACGCCTGGTCCCCCTTCACGGCTATGTCTATTGCTTTGCCGGTTGTATGCGCGCCAGGGGCACTCTTCCTGGCCTCTATGGGATGATCAGGACATCGGTATCCACTGGTTACCACGAATGGGAACCCCGCCTGTTCGCGCAACCGGTCCATAAGGTCCATAAAATCGCCATTGATGTTCTGCTTGCCGCAATGCTGGCACGCAAGCTCCGCATGGGTAAAGTACTTCACTTGTCTGACTTGTGGCTCGCACCGAAGTAAAAACTAACCACCGCGCTCACGATGCCGCCCAAGTAACCCAAGACCAGGTTAACAATGCCCTCGTTCTGTTCCGGCATCATCGTAACCATGCTCACATACCCACCAAAGAACAAAAACGCCAGCATAGCTAAGACTTTGGGCGTCCAATCACCGCTGTTAGCTTGTCTGGCGTGCTGTATGTCGGCGGCTTCTAGCTCGAATATATCGACTTCCAATTCGGCCAGCCTGGTCTTGTACGCCAGGTCAGCCTTCTTGATTTCAGCCAGTTGTTCAGGGGACGCCTCACTCAGAGCGCGCTGTACTGCCTGTGGCTCCGCAGCGACACCTAGTACCTGGGCAAGCACCTTGCCGGCACCACCACCAACTGGTCCACCGATAGCGGCCCCAATGGTTGGGGCTACTGCGCCGACAATTGCCTTAATCGCATCCCATTTCATAGTTATTCCTCTATTATCTCGGCTTCTTCCGGTTCCATCTCAGCCTTGATTTGCTGGGCGTGGAACCTGATGGACTGCTCGGCTTCCTGTTGAGCCAAGATCAGACGCACAATCTCTGCCCGTAGCTCACCTATCCGGCGTGCTCTGATCTTCGCGTCTTCACTTAGGTCTTCTTCCGTGTATTCGATTTCGTCGATTGTAATCATTTCACCTTCTCTGTTGTTGAATGGGAACTTAACATTACCTAGTCACCCAGCTTATCAAAACCGCCAACGTAAGCGGAACGAGGAACAGAAGAACAGCGATAACTGACAGCACCTCGCGGACATCCTTCCAGAACTTTTTCTTTTCGGCAGCCTGACGCGCTAGTTCTGCTTGTTTAGCTTTTCTAGCTTCAGCCATCGAAGCCATCGCTTCTTTGTACAAGTCGCCATTACCGCTTACGGTAAACATGTCGCGGATCTCGCGCATAGTTTCTTGGATTTGCTTCTTTGCCAACGCTGCTTTCACAGCATCAGCCTCTGACAGCTTACCCTCGTTTTGAGCGCGTTGAAGTTCTACTTCTGCACCACCAAGCGTCGATAAGAAAGATGAGATGCTTGAGATGTCATTGGTGGTCTGAGCGACCTGCTTGATAGCGGAAGTAGCGGCATTCACGCCAGCGACGATGGCGGCAATTTCGCCTATCACTGGATATTTGCCATCAAGAGCGTGATAACCGCCGTGGCCGCAGAAGCGACAACGAGCCAAGCAAGACGTTCCCACCGCGCAGCGTGTGCATCCGCGACTTTCCGCAGATTACGCAGTTCAGTCAAAGCCTCACCCCACCTCTGAGCACATTCTTGCTCGTGTTTGGCGATTTTCTCTAACGCTTGCTCGGCCCTGTCACTCACCAAGGTACTCCATCAGCGGTTTCAGGCGTGATCTGCCCGTCAATATTGGCTTGCAAAGACGTTTGAATCGCATCTTTGTCAACGCCATCAGCCCAGCACCAACCAAGTACATCAGCTTCAGTCAAATCCGCATACGCTATGTAATCGGAAGCAGACGGGTCTGGGGTAAACCCACTGGTGCCGTAGCTCGTAGCGGTGTAGGTCACAGCGTCATCACCAGAGCCTTGCGTTTGCGAGGCGTTGCATCGCCAGTGCGCTACGATTACAGCGCCATTCATATCTTCGGGAAGTAGGTCTCGTTCAAGGGTTGAGATGACCCATTCAAAAGTAGCTGACATTAGCTATTCTCCAGTTGATGTACGCGACTGCGTAGTGATTGAATCTCTTTAACAAGCATTGGAACTAGCTTGCTGTAGTCCACGCCCATCATTTCGTCTGAGTCAGCGTCTCCACTGACAGCTTCTGGTGCAACGGTCTGTAGCTCTTGAGCAACCATGCCGTAATCTTGATGAGAGCCGTCAACCTTCCAGTCAAACTTGCGTACTTGGATAGCATCTACCGTGCTTCCAGCGTCATCAGCGTCTGCAATATTTTCTTTAAGGCGTTGGTCTGATGAGGTGACAAGAGCCGTTCCTGAAGAAGTTGAAGTGATGCTTCCGACAGCACTAGCGTCGTAATAGAAAATTATTTGCGATCTTGTGCCACTAGCGCCGCTTGCGTTTCTACAAATCAGCGGAGCAGTTGCCCCAGATCCGGCGAACAGATGGGCGGTGTAGGCATTGCCGTTATTATTTACTGTCAGCCGTTCACCAAACGAATGACCCGTAGTGCCAATTAAAACTTTGCCTGTTGAGTCAACGCGCATGCGTTCTGTAGGAGTTATATCCGTTCCAACAGAGACAGTGGCTTCTGCGTCTGCATAAAACTTAATTGCGCCGTAGCCAGCCGAAATCGCAGTTCTTGCCCACGCAGCCGAATGAGAGGATGCCATCTTGTTGAAGGTATCAGTTTGCTTGTACCCGCTGCCCATTACAGCGGCGGCGCTTGATGCCTGCCTGAATACGTTTGCATAAGAAAGATTTGAGCCTTCAGAGAAACTCAGGTTGTAGTTGTTAACAAGGGACAGTCCAGCAGCTCCCGCGTTTGTGTTCCCCACCGTCAAGTTGCCTGACGTATCGATGCGCATGCGTTCTGTAGTAGAGTTTGCAAAAAACTTTAACGCACCTCTTTTATTGCCTATGTCTACGTCAGCTAAGTTGTTACCTACGAAAAACTGCTGTGCGTCAGAGGTAACATTGTTGTTGTAAGTGCTGATCTGGGCTGTTCCGTCTTCAGTGCTATCCTTAACCCGCAGTTCTCCCGTAGGAAGCATAAACACGCCAATAGCGTTCTCAATTAAACCAGCAGAAGAAGAGACAGAGACATTGCCTGACGCATCAATACGCATACGTTCTGTATCGCCGTTTGCACCATCAACACCAATAGCCAGAGCGCCGCTTACCGTTTTAATTCGAGAAGCAACAGATCCGTCTTTTGTGATTTGTATGCCAGTGTCCCCACTGTCAGACAAATGCAAATTCATCAAGGGGTTAGTAACACCAATACCGACCTTGCCTGACGAGGCGATGCGCATGTACTCTTTGTCATAGCCTTCAATCGCTAGGTAGCCATTGGTTGGAGTTGCTCCCCACGCCTGTATTTTTGTTCCACCAGACGTGTTGCCGTTGGCAATGTTCAAAATGCCGTTAGCGGTGTCTATGGTTAATGCAGAGTATGGTGAGGCAGTACCAATACCAACATTATTGGTGATCGCCCAGTTGGAACCATCTACCCGCGCCATCTCGAATCCACCCGCTGTGGAGCCGTCGTTGACATGAACGGAGTCGTTGGTCGTGTTTACAACGATCTCGCCCTCTGCCCCTGTGAATGCGGCTACCTGTGAGTTGGTGCCACGTCTGATCTGTAATTGTGTAGCCATCTTATGCCTCTGGTGGTTCTGGGAACGTCACATCTTCTAATGACGCTGCATCCGCAAATGTTTGTGGTAGTTCTCTGAGCGCCTGTCGATAGGTCGCCCACTCCCCCTTCTTTTCGCTAGAGAGAGGAGAGTCCGGCATCTGCGTCCAATCGCTAGATTTTAGCAGATGAGCGCGGTGTCTCCGTATACTTGTCGCTGCGTTTTCAGCCTCTGGTTCAAACTCAACGAAAGCATCGCCCACCAACCTGTGTGTCGAATCACTGATCTCTTCGCTGATCTCTCGAACCGTCTGGCCTTCACCAGCTTGCAGCGCGAAGTCTTGGGCAGAACACTCGCCCACTTTTGCGATAATCCCATCAGATCCGATTACTGCATATCTCATCGCTTCATCTCCAAAACCATCAGCGACCGATTAGAGAACCACCCTTCGGTGTTGTATGAGCCTGTTCTTTTGGCCTGCATTTCCACGGTAAGGGTCACAGAGCCTGCTGACTGAATGATTGGTAGCACGAACGAGAATTCGTGAATCGTGCCGTCGTTATTCAAGAACTGCGGCTGATAGGTCTGTATGACCGTCCCACCACGCTTTAATCTGACGCGGAACTCGCCTGGATTGTAGTTAGCGGAAAGGTCGTTGATGACTCCGCCTTGGCACCCGAAGAACACGAACACAGGTTGTCCCGTTGATGTGTAGGTCAAGGTCTGCATTGTTGTCGTGCCGCCAAATGACGAGGAGGTGCTTGTCACGATTTGAGCTGAAGTGCTGAACGCGCTCGGATGCAAAGTGACGGCATCTGTGGCGATCTGAGTTGTATTAACTCCGCTCGACTTGATGATTAGGTTGCCCAGCGCATCGGTGTCCATCGTGACGTTGTCGATGCTCAACTGATTTGCACTCAGGGTGCCGGTTGAAATGTTGTCGGCATTCAGGTTTGTGATCGTCACCTGAGAGGCGTTGATGGTGCCTGCCGTGACTGTTCCCAAGTTTGCGGTGATAGCCGCCAGATTCAACACATTGAGCTTTGATGCGTCGATGGTAGATGCCGCGATCTTCCCGCCCGTTATCGCATTCGCCTGAATGTTCTGTGCCTGAATGAACTCGAAGGTACCGATGGCAGCGACTACCGCAGAAGTCGTGATGGATGAGGCTTGAATCGCACCGATTACCGCAGAGTCAGCGAATATCTCAGACGTGCTGAGTTGGGTTGACGTTATCGTGTTCGCCGCTATCTCAGATGCGGTCACCGCGTTAGCTGCGATGGCGTTTGCTGTAACGGAATCCGCTGCCAGTTTGACTGCACTGATCGCCCCACTTGAGATGGAATCTGCAACCACGGCTCCGGCCTGAATTGATGCTGTCGAGATCTGACCCGCCGTTAGGCTTGATGCTTGAACCTGCCCGAAGACTTGCGTGGCAAGGTTCACTTGGTCATCAAGGTCTGCTGCTGAGATGGCAGAAGTCCACGACGTTCCACTGTACCTGTAGAGCTTGTTGTCGGTGGTCAACATAACCACTCGCCCAGTGGTCAGGTTGGTAGTCGGCAACGTACCCACGCGCTCTACCGGTCTAACCGTGTCGCTGAATAGGTTCTCGCCCAGGGTGCCAGACAAGTCGGTCGTGTTAACCAGTGTCGTAAACTCAGGAACCGACGAATTGTAGCGGTAGAGCTTCTTGTCAGTGACGTTGAACAGGATTGACGGCCCTGTGTAACCAGTGGGTGAGGGCAGGCTTGTCACCGCAGAGATTGGCTCAACACCGGAAGCAAACGAGGCGGCAGTGATAGAGCCGGGGTCAACAGATG
>Ga0208899_1001650_pt1 | contig 15638 bp, 19 predicted proteins | sample VirMetDEL_Nov_24_FD_184518 | JGI IMG/M metagenome (GOLD analysis project Ga0208899, IMG submission 184518) | Aqueous microbial communities from the Delaware River and Bay under freshwater to marine salinity gradient to study organic matter... | ecosystem: Environmental > Aquatic > Marine >... | reverse complement strand
TTTGGAGTGGACTAGAAGAGTGAAAAAAGCAACACCAGTTAGAGTTGTTTATGAAGGAGAACCAAAGGGAGGTGGTCAGCTTAGAGCAGCATGGCAGACAGATATTAAAAAGTTTCAAGGAACAGTCACAAATAATTTACCCTATGCAGAGCCTGTTTGTTTTGGAACAAACCTACCTCCTTCATGGGGTCGTAGATATAGGACAAGACAAAAAACTGTTCCTGGCTTTCCAGAACTTATAGGCAAAGAACTTGAACAATATGTCTTAAAACAAATTAGGAGGGGCATCTGATGGCAGCAATAGATTTAAATACAGTCAGATCCACAATTGAGGCGAGACTTGCAACTGAACTAGCATCAAGCCCTGCGATTCCTGTTGTATTCAACAACATGGCATTTGATTCCACAACAGAAGACACCTTTGTTCAATGTCTCACAAGTTTTGGTGCAAATGAATATTTGACTCAAGGCGATACGAGCAGTGCCACAAATAATGTTGTTGGTTTGGTGATACTAAATATCTTTACAGAAGAAGGTATCGGAGCAGGGTCAAATTACACGATTGGCAAGAGACTAAGAGACTTATACAATAGAGTGACAGTATCAAATGTAATATTTGATTCTCCTGTAGGACCTGAAATACTTACATCAAGTCCAGAAGGTAAGTTTCAAACACAAATCAGAATTACATTTGAAATTTTTGAGGATCTTTAAATGGAAATTACAAAAGAAATGCTTGATGCTATTGAAGCTGTTAAGGGTAGAAGAGAGCCACAATACTGGGATAATCAATGCAGACGTTATATGGAAAAACAACAAGCAAATAAAAAGGCTGTAAAAAAGTCAGAAAAAGGTTAATATAATTATAAATAATTCTTTTTTTTGTCATGGCAAAAGTTAAAGGTGATGTAGGGCAAGTCAAATTTGATGATGCTGGTTCATCTGTAAATCCAGTATTAGGTACTAGAAGCTGGTCAATGTCTATCACTAAGGACATCCAGGAAACAACAACTCAAGGTGATACATTCAAAGCATTTGTCGGTGGTCTGATTGAAGGAGAGGGTACTGCTGAGTTAGTTTATGATGACGCAGCATCTGGAGAGACAGCAACTTTTGTTGATGGTGTATTAACCACGGGTGATCTTGGAGCAGCAGCCTTTGAACTCTTTCCAGATAGCTCAAGTGCCACAAAGAAAATTTCTTTCAATGGAATTATTACAAGTTTTGAGCAAAGTTCAACTTTAGGTGACGTTAATACAATAAGTATTACATTCAAACCAACTGGAACAATTACTTCAGCTATCTAATTATTAAAATTATCAACCCCAACTTATGACAAATCAAAGAACCGCAGACCTTCTCATCGGTGCTTTTAAAGATGAGATGACAGCAAGACGCAAGTATGAGTTGAAAGATTCATCAGGTAAAGTTTTAACTGTTTTATATTTTCCACCGATCACAAGATTCGATAGACAGAAAGCTCAACAGTTAGCTGGAACAGATGAAGCATTAACTGTTTCAACTCAGTTACTTTGTAAGATGGCACAGAAAGAAGATGGCACTCCAGCTTTTGATATGTCAGATGCACCCATGCTTCAAAGGCAATTACCAGAAAAAGTTTTAAATGAGATTGAATTATTTTTATTTGATATTCAACTTGATATAGATACAGCAAAAAAAGAATAAAAGGGGATAGTTGGTTAAACTTTGAATTTTTCCTAGCAACAGAACTTGGCAAGACATTAAACGAATTAAGAACTTCTATTTCAGAAGAGGAGTTGATATATTGGGCTGCATATTATGAAAATAAAACTGAAGAAGAAAAAAAAGCGATGCAACGACAAAAACGCAATTCAAGGTAATATATAATAAAGGCTTTTTTTATTTGTGGCAGAGGCAGTCGTTAGGCTAAGAGTTGATGCTAGTGGTGCAACTAGAGCATTAAATGGTGTCCAGAGTCAGACAAATAAATTACAATCAGCATTTGGTGGGTTAAAAACAGCATTAGGTGGAATCGGATTTACATTATTAGCAAAACAGGCAGTACAGACTTCAGCAAATTTTGAAAAGTTAAACGTAAGATTAGGACTTCTAACAAAGGCAAATGGAACTTTTGCTAAATCACAGCAAATTGCGACTGAAGCACAGAAAGCATTTGGTTTAAGTGCTACAGAAGCATTGGAGGGTATAACAGACATAACTGCAAGATTAGCTCCTCTTGGTGTCGGGGTTGAAGATATAAAATCCACATTCTTTGGTTTTAATACTGCTGCAAAACTAGCTGGAGCATCAGCGATTGAATCATCAAACGCTTTCAGGCAATTAGCCCAGGCATTAGGTTCTGGAAGGTTAGCTGGTGATGAATTTAGAAGTATATCTGAACAGATACCAACATTACTTGCACCAATAGCAGAAGAACTTAATGTGCCAATCGGTAAATTAAAAGAACTGGCTGCCGAAGGAAAGTTAACAAGTGATGTTGTATTAAGAGCATTAAGAAAGATCGAAACTGATGGAGCAGCCTCATTAAAAGAATTAGTTGCTAATGATCCGACTCAAACCTTTAAAAATTTCGGTAATGCAGCAGAGGAACTATCAATAACAATTGGTGATATGTTGAAGCCTGCAATCATGGGTGCAACAGTTGAAATCACAAAATTTATTACGGCATTAAATACATTTGTTACATCAGATGCTGGAAAGGCTGCAATATTAATTGCTGGAATTGCAACTGGCATAAAATTAGTGGCTGTTGCGATACCTGTAACAGTTGCAGCTTTGAAATCATTGGTTTTTTCAATTAATGCTGTAGGAGTTCAAAGTTTGATCGCTTCAGGTGGATTAACAGGTCTTAAGGCTGCTGCATTATTGGCTGCTGGAGGCATAGGAAAAACCACACTTGCTTTAGGTGCTTTGAAAATAGCTTTGGCCACAACAGGAATTGGTTTACTTGTTGTTGGTGTTGGGGCATTGGCTACTGCATTTTTTAAGGCAAGAAGAGAAGCAAAAGAGTTTCAAGATTTAATAAATCAAGGAGGACAAGAAGAAGTAACAGAAGCGATGAAGGAACAAGAAAAAGTTGTAGCAGCTTTGGAAAAACAACTTGAAAGAACAAACAAAAAAAGAGCAGGGCATATTAAAAAAAGACTTGAAGAAGAACAAGCAGAGTTAAGGATGCTGCAAGGCAGATTGAATACACTTGATTCTGAGGAAAAAATTACAGAAGCCAAGAAAAAACAAAATGAAGAACATAAAAAGTCTGAAGAATTGATAAAAAAACAACAGACAGAAACAGATAAACTTAAAGAAAAAATGATGGCAGTCGGGGAAGAAATTGAAGGCAGCATAAAAAGTAATTTAAGAGATGCAATTACAGGCGCACAATCTTTTGGACAGGCAATGACCAATGTATTAAATAGAATCAGAGATAAAATTATTGATGCACAGATAGAAAAAATATTAGGTGGTTTTGGAGAGAACTTTGGAAAATCTGCTTCGGGAGGAAAAGGAAAAGGTATAGGTGGTTTCTTGGGTGGTATTTTGGGTGGTTTGTTTGCAGATGGTGGAAGGCCACCTGTAGGCAAGGCTTCAATCGTTGGAGAGCGTGGCCCTGAAATATTTGTTCCCTCTGTTTCGGGTACAATTATCCCAAACAACAAAATCGGTGGAGGTGGAGGTGTCACAAATATGGTTACAGTTAATGTAGATGCTTCTGGTTCGGAAGTTCAAGGAAATACAGCCGAGGCAAACCAATTAGGACAACTTATTGGGGTTGCTGTTCAAGAACAACTTGTCAAAGAAAAAAGACCTGGAGGATTATTAGCATAATGGCAACATTTCCATCAATCAAACCAGCTTATGGAACAACGCAGACTGTTGAGCAGAAAGGACTTGCGACCAAACTTGGTGACGGTTATGAGTTCAGAACTGTCTTTGGTTTACCAGCCAACAAAAGACTTCATGTTGTAAATCTTTCCTTTAATATCTCTGAAACAGATGCGGACACTATAGACACATTTTTAAATAGTAGATTTGACGATCAAGCTTCCTTTGATTACACAATGACAGGAGAAACTTCTGCACGAAAATTCAAATGCACAAGAAGGTCTAAATCAATTCCATATCTAAACAGAGTAAATATGAACCTCACCTTCGAGGAGGTCGCAGAACCATAAATGGCCATACCTACCTCTGAACTTCAAAGCATCAATCCATCGGCAGTTATTGAACTGTTTGAACTTCAACTTATAGCTTCAATTCATGGTAGTGATCAACTATTCAGATGGCATAGCGGATCAAACCAAAACGGTAATGGAGAAATAGTCTGGCAGGGTAATACTTATGCAAGATTTCCAGTTGAAGCGGAAGGGTTTGAATTTACAGGCCGTGGTCAGATCCCAAGACCTACCTTATTGGTCAGCAATATTTTATCTACACTTACAACCTTGATGGCATCTGTAAATTCGTTTACACCAGCAAACGATCTTAATGGATCAAAATTAACAAGAATTAGAACATTGGCCTCCAACCTTGATGCCGTAAATTTTGCACCAGTAACAACCACCTCCACAACAACAACAACAATCGCAGATCCAGCAGATGCTGAGACTGTAAACTATACAGTCACTGTCGCAAATGTAGGAGGGATAAATATTTTTCTCTTGAATGGTGTAAATAATCCTGTCATCACAATGAAACGTGGATCTACTTATATTTTTAATCAGGAAGATTCAAGTAATCAAAACCATCCTCTGCGTTTTAAATCAGATAGTTCGGGTTCATATTCAACAGGTGTAACAGCCACAGGTTACAGCCCTGGATACTCAGGATCAATCGTCACCTTCCAACCACCTTATCCTGATGCACCATCTGATTTGAGATATTATTGCACAAGTCATGGAAATGCAATGGGAAATACAATCACAATGAATAATCCTAATACAACCACAACAACCACAACAACCACAACAGGATCGCAGACAAATCCTTTCGGAACTCCCAGTGCTGATAAGTTTCCTGATGAAATTTATTTCTTGGATAGAAAAGTTTTAGAGAATAGAGAATTTGTTAAATATGAATTAGTCTCAGCACTTGATCTGACAAATGTAAGAGTACCAAAAAGACAAATCACTAGGAAAGATTTTCCAGGTGTCGGTACTTTTATTGACCAATGAACTGGAAAGATAAAGCAGCACAACACGCAAAAGATTGTTTACCTGAAGAATCTTGTGGACTTTTAGCAGTAGTAAAAGGTAAAGAAAAATATTTTCCTTGTAAAAATTTAGCAACTAATCTTTGTTCATATTTTATTATTGACCCTGATGATTGGGCTTTTGCAGAAGATCGTGGTGAATTGATAGCAATAATACATTCCCATCCGACAGGGCCTATATTCCCATCTAAAACAGATAAAACAGCTTGTGAATATCTTGGCCTCCCTTGGCATATCTATAGCCCTGAACAGGATGATTGGTTTTATTTTGAACCAAATGGATACAAACCTCCATTATTAGGGAGAGAATGGGTATGGGGAATTGCTGATTGTTGGTCATTAGTTGTGGATTGGTACAAAAAAGAAAAAGGAGTTAAATTATTAGATTACAAAAGACCGACCACTGCGGAAAATTTTCTAGATGATCCAGTGTTTGAAAAATATTTACCTAGTAGAGGTTTTAGATTATTAGAATCAAATGAGGATTTAATAAATGGTGACGTACTTTTAATGAACATGGCAAAATATACTGGTTGTCATGTTGGAGTTTATGTAGGTGAACAGATGGTTTTACATCATCAAGTCGGTAGACTAAGTTCAAGAGATTTGCTTGATGAGCAAATGTATAAATCAATTTATAAGAGGTATCGTCATGTTGAGAAAAATTAAAATTTATGGAAAATTAAGACAATTAGTGGGCAAGGCAACTTTTGAAGCTGATTTAAATAATATTGGGCAGGCTTTTAGTTTTTTATGTTGTAATTATCCAGAGGTTGCAAACCATTTACAAAATCAAGTTTATAAAATTTATTCAGGTGACAAAGTAATAACTGATGATACTTTGTGTATGACAGGTGATGCTGAAATAAGAATTATTCCTGTTGCTTTTGGTTCAGTTGCAGCAGCTCCTTTTTTTGCACCATTTATTGGTAGTGCTGTTGGTGGTGTTGTCAGTGCTATTGGTGTTGGTGGAATTTTAGGATCTGCTTTGACTGCTGTTGGTACAAGTTTAATTGTTAATGGTGTTACTTCTATGCTTTCACCACAACCACAACCAACAGGGCCGTCTGGTATGGAAAGGACAGATCCATCATCTCTTGCTTCAAACTATTCATTCAGTGGCATCACTAATATCAGTAAAGCTGGAGTTCCCATTAATTTGATATATGGAGAAACGATAGTTGGATCGGTGACAGTCTCTAATGGTATTGATACAGTGCAGGTAAGAGGTGATGCATAATGGCTGGAATACAAGAATTTACACAACAAACAGTTTTTACTAATCCAGATTTACCCTCTGATACGCTCTCTTCAAAGCAATTTAATACGCTGATTGAGGTCGTGGGAGAGGGAGAAATAGAGGGATCAGCAACAGCTTCAAAGGCTGGTCTAACAAAGGGAACAACTGCATATAATAATGCTTTTAAAAAAGATATTTTTCTCAACGGAACACAATTACTGCAAACTACTGCAAGTAACACATCACCTGATGAGGGGCAGTTTAATTTTAAGGAAGTTGGTTTTGAACCAAGATTCGGCACTTCTGATCAAACATTCATAAACGGCATATCTAATATCGAAACAGAAACAACTGTTGGTGTTGCTGTAACAAATGGTAATCCAATAACAAGAGCCGTTTCTAATACTTCTGTTAATGCAGTTAGAGTAACCATATCTTTTCAAAGTATTCAAACGGTAGAAGATAATGGAGAGATAACAGGTGCTTCTGCTGGGGTTCAGATACAGATAATTCAGAATAATGGAACGACTACAACACCAATAACAGACACCGTAACTGGCAGATCAACCAGTGTTTATTTCAGAGATTATTTGATAAACCTTCCATCAAATACAAGCTTTCCAATAAATGTAAGAGTATCAAGGACAACAGCAGATACTACCAGCCCGACATTTTCTGCCTTCAACTGGTCAAGCATGACGGAAGTAATATTTGAACAAAACGCATATCCAAACACCGCACATCTGGCATTAAGGTTCAGCGCAGAACAGTTCCCAAGAATCCCCAAGAGGTCATTCAGGCTCAGAGGAATCAAGACAAAAATTCCGCATAATGCCACAGTTGACTTGGCAACTGGTCGTATAACATATACAGGAACTTTTAACGGAACATTTAAAACTGCAACAGAATGGCATAGTGATCCAGCTTGGGTGCTTTGGGATTTGTTAACCAATACAAGGTATGGTTTATCTATTGCTGAAAGTTCCTTAGATCAATATACATTTTACAATCAATCTGTTTACAATAATGCACTTGTAGATGATGGGGTTGGTGGACAAGAGGCTAGGTTCTCAATAAATACAAATATCACCCAGCAGTCAGAGGCATTTAATTTGATCAATGACCTTTGTTCTGTAATGCGTGTGATGCCTTTCTATAGTGCAGGGGCTATATCCATATCTGGTGACAGACCAACTGATCCTGTTTACCTCTTTACTTTGGCAAATATCACTGAAGATGGTTTTCAATATACAGGCTCTTCATTAAAGACAAGACATACAGTTATAAATGTTGGATATTTTGATCTTGATTCAAGAGAAATAGATTATGAAACTGTGGAAGATACCGCAGCGATAGCAAAGTACGGGACTGTGGTGCGAACAATTCAAAGTTTTGGCTGCACAAGCCGAGGCCAGGCTTCAAGGATGGGGAAATGGTTTTTATACAATGAACAAAATTCAGGAGAGACTTGTTCCTTTGAGGTAACGCTTGAAGCTGGAACATTGGTAAGACCTGGACAGATCATTGAGGTGAGCGACCCTGTTAAAAGTGGACTTAGAAGAGGAGGAAAGATTGCATCGGCCACCACCACTGCAATAACAGTTGATGATACTGCCAATACAGATCTTGATGCCACAAATAATGCAACATTGAGTGTTGTGTTACCAGATGGCTCTGTCGAGACTAAAAACGTATCTGGAATATCAGGAGCAGTCATAACTGTTTCCTCTGCCTTCTCCTCTGCCCCAAATTCAAACAGCGTCTGGGTTTTACAGAATGACACCTTACAGACAACAACATGGAGAGTTATCAGTGTAAAAGAAACAAAGGATCTTACATTTCAGATTACTGCATTAGAACATAACTCTGGAAAATATGCCTTTGTTGAAGATGGAACTGCACTACCGACAAGAACAACAACAGTTCTTACAAATTTAAAAGATGCTCCAAGTAATTTAACAGCAGAAGAAAAAATTGTTGTTATTGACAGTAAGGCTGTAAGTAAAATATTTCTAAACTGGCAACCTGTCCTTGGTGTTAATAAATATCAGGTTCAATACAGATTCAATGATGGCAATTTTATAACACAAGATGTTTTTAGTAATACCTTTGATATAGAAAACAGTCAGAAGGGTACTTATGAAGTAAGAGTATTCAGTTTTAATGCTATTGATAAACCCAGTGCAGAACCATCAAAATTAACTGTAAATGCAATTGGAAAGACAGCTTTACCTGATACTCCAACAAACGTAAGAATAGAACCGATAGATGATCGACTTGTAAGGCTTAGATTTGACCAGTCAACGGCTCTTGATGTGTTGCATGGTGGGTTTTGTATTATCAGGCATGATGTTTTGACGGATGGTACTGGTACATTTTTTACTGCACAGGAGTTGGACAAAATTGCTGGAAACTCAACATCAGCAGTTTTACCGAGACTTGAGGGAGAGTACATCCTTAAATTTCAAGATGATACAGGAAACCTTAGTGCTGGAGAGGGTTCTGTTGTTATTTCATTGCCAGAAGAACAGACAAGTCTGGTTGCACTTACAAGAAGAGAAGATAACGATAATCCAAAATTTCAGGGAACAAAAACAAATGTCTTACTTGATGACACTGGAACATTTATAAAATTAGCTGGTATTGGTTTATTTGATGCCATACCTGATTTTGATGCTGTATCGTCATTAGATGCTGCTGGTGGATTATCCACAACAGGTTCTTATGCCTTTGGTGGGGCTGCTGGTACAAGTTTTCTTGATCTTGGTGGAGTCTTTACAGTTGATTTTAAAAGACATTTAAAATCAATCGGTTTTCTACCGAATGATAATTTTGATGCAATTGATGACCTAGATACAAGAGATGATTTTGATGGTATTAATATTTCAGATGTTTCAGCAGATGTTTTGGTTGCCGTGACCCAAGATGACCCAAGCTCTGGTTCTCCAACTTATACAGCCTTTCAAAGTTTTACGAATGGATTTTATAAGGGAAGAGGATTCAAATTCAGATGTGATATGTCAACGGCTGACACCTCTGCCAATATAAAAGTCACAGAGCTTGGTTATACAGCATCATTCAGCAGAAGGGTTGAACAGAGTCCAGCAGTTATATCATCAAGCGGTGCGACTGATGTTACATTTCAGGCTCCATTCTTCACAGGTGCAACAGGTCTTGGTGGTGCTAACAGTGCCTTACCAAGCATTGGAATTACAAGTCAGAATATGCAAAGCGGTGATTTCTTTGAATTAACAAATATAACAGGCACTGGATTTAGGATTACTTTTAAAAATGGATCAAGTACAGTAAATAGGAATTTCACATATCAGGCTGTCGGTTTTGCCAGAGGAGGGTAGAATGAGTATAATTAAGTCAAAGTTATTTAACTTAAATCCACCAAAACCCTTGATATAACTGCGATATGGCCGAACATGATTTCATAATTGACAATGGCACAGGGAGTGCCGTGAGAACGGACCTTAATAATGTATTGCAAGCAATAGCATCTAATAATAGTAAATCTGGAGCATTAACAACAAATTATGCGTTTCAGTGGCACGTTGATACATCTGATGGACTTTTAAAAATTAGAAACGCAGCTAATAATGGATATGTAACTGTCGGAACAGCAGCCAGTACAAATTTAGGATTGATGCCTCAAGCTGGAGGTACTTTTACAGGAAAGATAACGCATAACTATACATCTAGTCTTACAATTCCATCTGGTACAACGGCTCAGAGAGACGGAAGCCCTGCTGTTGGCATGTTTAGACATAACTCAACATTGAACCAATTTGAAGGCTATAACAATGGTGCTTGGGGTGCTATCGGTGGAGGAGCTGGAGCTACTGGTGGTGGAACTGATGAGGTGTTCTTCGAGTCAGACCAAAATGTAACGACCAATTACACATTAAGTTCAAACAAACACGCCCACACCGTGTCCCCTACAATTAACTCAGGTGTTACTGTAACTGTGCCATCTGGTGCAATCCTTGTTATTCTTTAATTATGGCTTTAAACATTAACGGCACTACTGGTATTTCTGGGGTTGATGGGTCAAATGCTAGTCCAGCAATTCAAGGGTCAGACAGCAATACAGGACTTAGCTTTGGAACTGATACTGTCAATATCAATACAGGTGGAACGACTAGGGCAACTGTTGATAGTTCTGGAAACTTAAATATTCCCAATGATTCTGGAAAAATTCAATTAGGTACTTCTTCAGATTTACAAATTTATCACGATGGATCAAATTCATATATTAAAGATTCTGGTACTGGATTATTAATAATTGAAAGTAATCAGCTTCAAATTAAAAATGATGCTGCTGATGAAAAAATGATAGTAGCTGATGCTAATGGAGCAGTAGAGCTTTTTCATAACGGCAATAAAAAATTTGAAACTGCAAATTTGCAATGTATTGTAACTGGTTTATTACAGGCTTATGAATCACAAGGAGGTTCAATCTATGGCAGTAATAATAATAGCCATATATTACAGGCTGATAATAACGGTAGTGCAGCTTGTGTTATAGAACATTCTGGGGGTTCTTCTCCATATGGATTATTTCTGAGGTTTTCTGATGCTACTCCAGATAACAATACTAATTATTTCATAAGTTGTTCTGATGGCACAGATAGATTAATTATTTGGTCTGATGGTGATATTGATAATCACGATAATTCTTATGGTGGAACGTCTGATGTAAAATTAAAAGAAAATATTGTTGATGCTAAATCTCAATGGGATGATATTAAAGCAATTAGAGTCCGTAATTTTAACTTTAAAACTGATACACCATCTGATAAACGTATTGGTGTAGTAGCTCAAGAAATAGAAACTGTATGTCCATCCTTAGTTGATGAGCATCCAGATAAAGATGAAAATAATAAAGAGCTGGGTACAACTACAAAATCAGTTAAATATTCGATTCTTTATATGAAAGCTATTAAAGCATTACAGGAAGCACAAGCTAGAATAGAAACATTAGAGGCAGAAAAAACACAGATGCAAACAGACTTAACAGCCCTTACAGCAAGGGTAGCTGCCCTGGAGGCTGGATAAATGACAGCAAAGATTAAACTAAACGCAGCATCAGGTGGTGGGTCTTTCAGCTTACAAGCACCCTCATCATCTAGTAATAACAGGGTTCATTCTTTGCCTGATGTTGCAGATGGAACAGTACTAACAACAACAAGTTCAGATGCAGACCGATATAAAGCAGGGGAGATAGTTCAGGTGGTAACAGGTTCATTTACAAATGATTATAGTTCAGGTGATTTTTCAAATATTACCTCTACGACTTTTGTTAATTATGGCAATATGAAATTGACTATTACACCAAAATTTAATAATAGTAAATTAATCTTTGAAACTAATGTGAATAATAGATTAGATGACGAAGATGGCCTTACTAGATATGAATTATATGACACAACAAACAGTAGAGTCATTGCAGCAGAGGGAATATCCAGCCATTATTATGCTTCAACAAGTGCTTATCCTAGTCTTAATATAAGATTAATTGGTGACTCAGGTTATACAACAGCTTTAGTTGCACAAGTAAGAGTAAAAGTATCTAGTGGTGGTGGTACATTAAACACAGACTATAGTGCTGTATCTAGATATATGTCAATAATGGAGGTAAAACAATGAGCGAACTCAAAGTAAATTCGATAAAAGGGGTAGGAGCATCAACGGCTGCTATTACTGTAAACAATACTGATGGAACGTGTACTGCCAATATTACAAACAGAACCAATAAAAATTTAATAATTAACGGAGCAATGAACGTGGCACAACGTGGTACGTCATCTACTTCAACTGGTTATCAAACTGTTGATAGATTTACTTCTTCTTACGGGAATACAGGAAATACAGTAACGCAAGCACAAGCTGACGTAGCAAGTGGAACTACTCCCTATACTTTAGGATTTAGAAAAGCCTTAAAAATAAGCATGTCTGGAGCAGGTACAGTAAATAGTAATAGTTATATTGATAGTTTTCAAAAGATAGAAGCTCAAAATGTGGCAACTTCTGGTTGGAACTATCTTTCTTCCTCTAGTAATATTACAGTTTCTTTTTGGGTAAAAGTTAGTACAAATCAAACTTTCTATGTAAGATTATATGCAGATGATACTGGTAGTAAAACTTATTGCTTTAGTTATACAGCATCAGGAAATAATACTTGGACAAAAATAACAAAAACGATTCCTGGAAATGCTAATTTACTTTTCAATACTGATAATGGAGAAGGATTAAGAGTTCAATTTTATATGTTTTACGGAACAGATTATACTGGAACTCGTAATTTAGATACTTGGGAAACCGCAGGTAGTTCACATACTCCCGACCAAGCAACTACATGGTACACGGCAGGAGCAAGTACTTGGGAAATGACAGGATTACAGGTTGAAGTAGGCAGCGTGGCAACAGATTTTGAGCATAGGTCATTCGCACAGGAGCTTGCTTTATGCCAGAGGTATTATCAAAGATATAGAGAAGGAAATAACAAAAGTTTAGGTCTTGCTTTTGCATTTGGAACTAACGAAGTAGATTTACCAATATCATTTATTGTTCCAATGAGGGCTACACCAAGTTTAGAGCAAAACGTAGCAACTTCTGGATATGTAGGTATTGAAAACGATTCAGTAGGTGGATCACAATATGTAAATGATAATTTTACATTACAATTTGGTAGCACTAATGGCTGCAATCTTTATGCAGACCCATCCCCTACTTTAACAGTAGGACAAGCTGTGCATTTAACATTAAGAAACGCAGCTGCTTACCTTGCCTTTAATTCAGAACTTTAATTATGGCTATATATAAATTAAACAAACACAGCACAGAATCAGAACCAAGTTCTGTAACTCTTAATAAGGGAAATGGTATTTTTGTTTGTATCCCATTTGACGAAGCAAACACCGACTACCAAGAGTACCTCGCTTGGGTAGCAGAGGGAAACACAGCCGAAGCTGCTGACTAATTAACTTTCTCGTTTAATTGTCTTGTCATTATCCCCATAGTGACGTAGAGAGGGGATAGGGCTACAATAAGCAGTAATACAAGCACACTTGTAAAAGATAGTGCTTTTAAAATTGCAAATTTAATCATGCTAAGAAAAGTTCTTGATGCTTTAACTATCGTAACGACAATTCTTGTCTTGGGAATCCTTGGCGGTGGGTTTTTTACATTCAAATATGTGACTTCTGAGCAATTTAAGAACAAATTAATGAATGAAGTACTTTCCAATGTGCAGGGGCTAATGCCCAAAGTATTAGATAAAAATATACCTGATACAACTGGTAAATCTATACCATTACCATTTAAATAATTGGAAATACCAGAAATATATATTCCTGATATATCTATTCCTGTAATAAATGATCCACAGATAACAATACAACCATCATTTCCACAAGTACCCACTTTCGGTTGTACTTCCACTCACAGAGATACAAAAAATACAGGTAATTTTAATCTGATATTTGATGATCCAAGCGGTACAAGTACAAGCTGTCCTTATCCAACCTTTATACCTCTAAACTACCAGCCAGATCAGTTGATAATAGTCGAGGAAAGTCTGCCCTCCATAGATTCACCACCATTACCAAAATCACAGTCAACTGAAGTACCACCAATAAAAAAGAAAAAAGATGAAGATATTTTGCCACCCTGCCCTGGTAAATCAAACCAGCGAGTTGGAGATTTTCGTAACGAAAAACGCTTGGAACGTGTCATTGGCCATAAAAGAGGGGATGATGGGATTGAATGTATAACGCTTTATGAGGATGTCCCGTTCAAGGATCAGTACATTCCAGAAGTTTCTAGCATTGTATCTACTGCTGTTATTGGCTTGGTCGCTGCCAGTTCTCCACTTTTACTTAATATCATCAAACCATTAGTTAAGAATATCGTAAAAAAACTTACAAAGAAAAAAGATAAGGTAGAATAATTTCTAGACAAGTCTTACCACAGCCCGTGACTTGTCTTATTTTTTTGCGATGGCTAATATTAAAGTGGTGGTCATAAACCGACTCCTCACACACACTCCAAAGTAGGTAGGTTTTCTTTGTTCTCCTATCTACTTTTCTTTCTTTATCTCGTGGGTGTGAGGTATTACTTGATTAGGGGGGATTGTAACCTTTATCCCTTCACAACTAACGGCATAATCACCAACGAACTGAACACCAAGCTTTGCCTGTTCCCCGCATATTTTGAGCCTATACAAGGCCATCTCCATTTTGGTTTTTTCTATTAATAATTCCTGTGCCTTAATATTAACCTTTGCTGCCCTCTGGCATAAATCCTGACCCTTACCAAGTGGGATATTGAACTGCATACTGATTCCATAATTTAAATTATAATTATCCTTTTCAAACCGTGGTGTCTCCTGTACATACTTGATCTCTCCAGTATCCTCGTCATAGATGTTCTGTTTCGTAACGGTTTCTATGGGGCGGTTAAAGCTCCAAGCATCGGTCATATAAGGGGTGATCGTCAATGAAGGGCTTGAACATATAATTCCCTGTGAATACTTGTTTGTAGGTACTCCCGATGGTGTAATCATGGTGGCATTGTTGTTAACTACTCCAGTACTTTGTGATTGAGGACTAGCCACGGTGGTCGAGGCAAACACCTCAACAGGAAATAATAATATTGATATTACTGCCCAAAGGTAGTTTCGATTTGAGTTGTTTGTGTTGTGGTGATTGTCCTTGTGATATTCGTTATCGTGTCGAGTCCTGGTGAAATTACAGATTCGACTAAACTGAAGGATTGTCCAGGGGTTGTGATTTTCCATCTTGGGGTTGATTGGATGTCAGGTGCTTGCCATTGAAAATTTACGTTATTAATAGTCTGCACATCTTCTTTGGTTGCAGCAGGGTTAATGTAACCATCTGTATCAGTACTTTCAATATTATGACCACTTACTGAATAACTCCACCCTGTCCGATATTGATAACTCGATATTTGCTCGTTTATTATAGTCTGACTCGTGGAATTTGTCGTTTGAGAGCCAGTGCGGAATGTAGGGGTCACATTTGCCCATGCTCTTGTCGGTAGGAATATTAAAATTAATATCCAAAATTTAGTCAAGCGTAATTGTAACAGCACTTTGAATCACACAACTTGAACCAGAACCATTTTCAGCATCTGCACCGCTACAGGTATGCACTCCAG
>Ga0208899_1001642_pt1 | contig 15656 bp, 20 predicted proteins | sample VirMetDEL_Nov_24_FD_184518 | JGI IMG/M metagenome (GOLD analysis project Ga0208899, IMG submission 184518) | Aqueous microbial communities from the Delaware River and Bay under freshwater to marine salinity gradient to study organic matter... | ecosystem: Environmental > Aquatic > Marine >... | reverse complement strand
GATACTTGCCATCTGCAGCAATAAAGAACCTAAGTGCTGCGGAGTATGCGGCAACGACAGCAGCAAAGAGAAGAGATAAGAAAAAAGGTAAGCAACATAGTAAGCAACCTAAAAATATAGCAAACAAAACAAGGAAATATAGAGTATAGTATGGAATTAGATAAGGCAAAACCAAATAAATTTGAAGAGACTGGAAGAAATCCTTTTAATGCACCTATTCCGGGTGAGTCATTAACTCAAAACCCAGACCAAAAATTTCCATGGGAACAAACACCAGAAATAACTGATGTTGATACTGCTATTAAAGAAGTATTTATTAATTTAACTGAACGAGATACATTAATTGAATTGTTAAATATTTTAAATAATGGTCAACCTGTAGATGAGATTGCACAAATAGTTGCGTATAGAGGTATGAGTGTTGGTAAATATAATAGTGATTTAATGTTATTATTATTAGAACCAATTATGTATTTAATAATTGCAATTGCAGAAGAGTATGAAATAGAACCAGTTATCTATGAAGGTATGGATAATGATATTGCAGAGGAAGAAGATACTGATAGAGCAATAGAATCAAAACCAAAACCAAAAATTAATAAAGCTAGTGTACCTAGTTCTTTATTATCAAGAGTAAAAGAATTACCTTCAAAAGAAGAATTAGGAGTAGGAGAATAATATGGCATTAAGTTTCGGAGATATAGCTTTAAGCATAGGTGCAGGTGTTGCTGAAAAAGATATGGCAATTAGAGATGCTGAGTTTAAGCAATCATTAGAAAATTTTAAAGAAGAAAAAGCACATGTTAAAAAATTAGCTGAATTAAGATATGCTAGAGATTTAAAAACATATGATGATGAAGTAGCTAAGTTAGACAAAGTTAAATCTGTTTATTCATTAGCTGCACAAACAGACCCATTAGAAGCAGGTAAGTTAATTGCATCTGCAGAGTATGATGGATATGAAAATCTTTCTGAAGAAGCTAAGAATAGTTTAGGTTCAAGCATAGCAGCTAACTTTAATTATAATTATAAAACTTACAAAGAAGGTGATAAGTTACCAGAGGGTGCAAAAGTTGGAGATAGAGTAATGGTTAATGGTCAACCAGTTGTTGAAAGTTTTTCTTTTGGTAGAAAAGACTATACACTTACAGAACCAAAACCAAGTTCATATTATATGGATAGTAAGTTTTGGAAAGATGAAGAAGAGAAACTTGATAAATCTTCATTTGTAACTAAACAACTTAGAAAACTTTTAAACAAAGAAGAAAAAGCTATAGACAATATTGACTATGCTGAAATGATAGAAAATAAAAAAGTTAATGAAGTTAAAACATTATTAGATGATGAAGCCGAATATACTTCTACTAATTTAGGCGGAGGTCAGCTTAAAGGTAATAGATTATACAAAGTTAAAGATTCAGAAAAAGATGTTAATAATAGAATGATTAAAATGTATGATGAATCTACAGGTATTACAACTGAAGCAATTAAATCTGCAGTTATAGGTCCAATTGTTTCTTTAAGTAAAAGCATATCTAAAGAATATACTTTTAATCAAGTTAGTGGAAAATTAGAAGTTAGTGGTGATGGTCAATATCTTGGTTCTCAATCTAATATTTTATGGAATGCTGTTAATGATGCTAAATTATTTTCTGTTCAATACTATGATTCAGTAGATGCTAATGGTAATAATAATGTAGGAGAATTTAGAGCATTTAACCAACCTTCTATTAGAACTGAATATAATCAAAAGTGGAAAGAAAGAGCATTATTTTTAAACAATAAAAAATTAATTGGTAATACTGAATTATCTGGTATAACTTTAATACCTTTAGATTTACTACCTCTTTCAGTTTCAATAACACAAGATGAAAGAAAACTTATTGAAAACAATGTTAATGCAGCAATTGTAGATGTTGAAGGTAATATTAATGCTAATGAATCTCTTATCAGAAAAACTATTACAGATAGTTTAGTTACTATAAGTAATAATAGAAAAGATTCAACAGATGTACCTCCTCCGGGTGATAATGATGATGGAAAAGGAATAGCTAACTTTGATGCAGAAAATAATACTATTGTTGTTACTAAAAAAGTAGGTACTGTAGATGAAGGAGTATATTCAGTTGAAGGTATTAAAGCAGCAATAGCTGAAGGTAAAGATATTCCACAAGAAATAATTGATTTATTACCATCAGAAGGTGATAAATATAAAAATTTACAAAAAGAAACAGAATCAAAATTACCTTTTGAACCGAATAAAATATTTACACAGTAAAGGAGTAGTTAATGACTAACCCATTAGAGTCTATAAAACTACCTCTTCCAAATCAAGAAGAGAAAAAACAAACTGTCTCGAGTCCTTCGAACAGCGACAACCCCCTAGCAAATATAAGACAAGATATACAAGAACCTTCAAACATTCGTAAGTATCAATATGGATGGGCGAAGGAAGATATGGTATTAGGTGATGTATGGGATATTGGAACTGCATGGATTAATTCATGGGGTGAAGATACCTATAAAGAATCTGTACAAAAATTAAACGAGAAAAAGAAAAAAGAATTATACGCAGAGTTTCCAGAATTTGCAGGTGGTAAGTATGATTCAGATGGTGCTGTAATGGCAGGGTCAATATCTACTATGGTAGCTGACCCAGTTTATATTTTAATGCCATGGGCTAGAGCCGCACAAGGAGCAAACCTTGCAACAAAAGGAGCTAAACTTGCAGGTTTAGGTTTTGGTGTTGGAGCAGGTGATAGTATTATTAGACAGACTGCAGATACAGGCGGAGTTAATTTTGAAACAGTAGGTAAGACTGGTTTATATGGAGCAGTACTTTCTCCTGTTGCAATGGGAGGACAAAAATTAATTGGGGCAGGAGTTAACAAAGCATTTCCAAATTTATTTAAAAGCACAGCAGAAAAAAATGCTATACAACAAATTAATGCAGGTAAATTTAAAAACAAAAATAATTTAAATGATGACCAATTAGCTAAAGTTACAAATATTTCTCAAGGTGAAAAAACAAAACAACTATTTAAAGAGTTATCTGATGTAACTAACTATCACGATACATATGTTAAACCTATTCTTGAATTAACAGAACAGTTAACATCAGCAGAAAATATAACAAAGATATTAAAAAATACAAATACAAAAAAATTATTTAATGATTTAGATAAAATATTATTAGAACAAAATAAAAATGTTTTCTTAACAAAAGGTACAAAACCTTATAAGTTTGATATTTTAAAATTTGATTCACTTAATGGTAAAACTTTAAAGAGTGCTACTGTAAAAGAAATAAAAGCTGCATTGCCTAAGTTAGAAAGAGAAATGTATAAGAAGTCTCAACTAGCTAGAGATGCTATGAAAAAATCTAATCAAAAATATCTTGAACATATATCTTTAGAATTATATAACTCAATGGGATTTACAGAAAAAGTTATGAAAGGTATTATGGCAGCAGCTATTAGACCAATCGTAGGTGCAGGTGGTATGGGTGCTGTTGGTTTAGTTGGAGGAGCAGAAGAAGATACATTAGAAGCTATGATGTACACAGGTGCAGTACTTGGTGGTTTTAGTAAAATATTAAATAGAGGTGGTATTAAAGGAATACCTGCTCCAGAACAAATTAAATTTGCAGGATTTATTCCTAAGTTTTATATACAAACTGTAGATAAATATATTAGAATGAATTTAGCTACAACTACAGCAACAAGATTATCTAATAGAAATAATATTATGGACAGGTTTTCTGTAGATATGTTTCCTAGATTTACAGATACAGTACGAACTGGTATATTTGGAAAACCTATAGTTGGTTCAGACGAATCAATTGGATTAGCAAATGTAGGTGATAGTGTTGAAGGTAGAGCAATAGACCAAGTTAGAAAATGGTTAAACATGGTATCTAATAACAAAGATGGGGGTTTATTACAAAATGCAGATGCCGCAACTCAAGCAGATGCTATTAAAATTGTAAGAGGATTTAAAGGTGAAGTATCTACAGAAGCAAATCAACTTGCAACTAGACTTACAACATACTTAAAAGATTTTAAAAAATATTTTACAGATGCAGGTATTGTCCCAGAACAAGATATTCAATATTATTTTCCTAGAAAATTAAACTTTAGATTAATTGAATCTAGTCAAGCTAATAAAGATGAGTTTTTAAAAGGTGTTGCTAAAGCTTATATGAATATAGGTGAAGCAAAAACTATGGCTTCTGCTTTAAAAAAAGCAAAATCATATTATAAAAATAATAAAAAAATATATGATGATGCGGTCATAACTGATAGTAATTTAAAAGCATTAACTGTAACTGGTGGTAAAAAATTAAAAGCAATAGATGACCCAATTGTTTTACCTATTAATAGACACATTAAACATCAAAGAAAATTAAATGGAACATACGAACAAGTGGAAAGTCAATTTGAAAAATATCTTGTTAATGATATACCAAGTACATTGTCTGACCTTGTACAAACAAGTGTTAAGTCAGTAGAATTTGCCAGAACTTTTGGTGCTGATGGTAGATTGTTAAGAGGATATTTAGATGATTTAGCTAAGATGTATAAATCTTCATCTAACAATAGCACAACATATGATGGTTTTTTAAACTTTAATCATAAAGGAGATGTTGGTCATTTAAAAGATGCAATCAATGGTTACTTCGGAGTTTATGGTAATAAAGGTGATGATGTTAGTAGAGGATTTGTTGCAGTATTATCTTCATTAGCAAACTTAAACTTGATGGAAAGAGTTGCTATTGCAAACATAGGTGACTTATCACAACCTTTTTCTAACAGTAGATATTGGTCGTCTTGGTTAAAAGGATTACCCGGATTTTTTAATAAAGGTGCAGTATCTCAAGTAGATGATGGTCATGGTACTATTGTTAAAAATGCATTAAAAGAATATACACCTTCTGTTGATAAAGCTGTAGGTGGAACAGGTGGTCAAGGATTTACTGCAGCAATAGGAAAAGCAAATGTAGCATTCTTTAATGCTGTTGGACTAACTGCTTTAACTAAAGCTTCGAGAAGATATGCATTTAATGTAGGTGCTATTGATACTCATATTAGTGCTAAAAATTTATTTAATACTGCTATGAAAAAAGGTACAAAAGATTTAAATAAATTAACTGACAAAAAATCTTTAGAAGAAATAAGACATTTAAAACAAATGGGTCTTCTTAAGGTAAGTAAAAATGGAAAACAAATAACTAATAGTAATGAAGTATTAAAGTATGGTGCATATGATTCTGTTATAGATGCAGAAAAAGATGTGGTTGGTAGAATACTTATTAATAAAGCAGGTAGCGGAATTGCAAACAGAGATTCTATTATTCCACAAATAGGAAACAGATTATTATTTACACAAAGTAGAAATCCTTTTGTTAGATTAATTGGACAATATTCTTCTTGGGCTATGGCAAAATCTGCACAAACAAATGCTATGATTCAAAGAATAGAAAATGGTTCAGCTAGACAATTAGTTGGTATGGCAGGAGCATTAGCAATATTTGGTGGTATTAAAGATTTAAGAAACTTTGTAACTACTGGTGAATTTAAAACAGCTAGAAGTTTTAGGGATGATGATGAACCATGGTGGTTTTCTCAAGCAGGAATGTTTTCTGGTAATCTTGGTTGGTTACCAACAACTGTAGCTAATACAATTTTATATAGAAATAATTCATCCCCTGTAGAATTTTTTCCGGGTGTACAATTGTTTAATGATTATGTAGATTTAATTATTGATGGTGGTATATCGGCATTTACTGCAGCAACTGGAGATTTAAATGTAAAAGCTTATGATAGATTTTTAAGAAATTATTATAGAAATTTTCCATTACCTATTCTTAGAAATACTTTAGAGAGATTAGGTATAGGTAATTTTGGTACATATAAAAAAGATATAAACTTTAGAGATGAATTTGGTAAAGACGATACAGATAAGAACCCCGGTTTTATATTTAATAAAGGTGGATTAGCTGACCAATCAAGAATGAAGTTTAATCAAGGTGGTTTTGCAGATGCGTTTGCAGAAGCAAGAGGTAATAAACAAGAACTGTTTGAGTGGAAAGGTAATCAATATACTACAAGAAGAGCAGATGAAAGTGATTTACAATATCAAAATTTTTTAGGAAAGAAAACAGATAATAAAGTTTTACTAAAAGAAGTACCAGAAGAACCTGCAGATGTAGAGTCATTTAAACAAGTTACAGAAAATATTATTATACCTAAAAAGAAACCTATACTTAAAGTAGAGAAACCAAAAAAATCTAACTTTAGTTTATTCTCTTCTGCTGAAGCATCAATCCCAGATGATAAACAAGAAATAGAAGTTAATGCTAAAAAGTTTTTAGAAAAAGATATACAACCTAAAGATACAGTAGAAGCAAATAAATTTGGTTGGAATAAACTTGTTAATAAGATACCACCTAATGTTAGGTTAATGGTTAATGATGTATTTAAACAAAGTACTGGAGGTAAGTTTGACAAAATATTTACAGAGAAAAATTTAAATCCAGAATATAAATCAATATTAAAATCTATTGCTTTAGATGTTTTAAGTAAAGGTAAAACTAATATAGAATATGCAGATTACAAAAGTGTAGAAGGAGATAATGCATATGCAGATGTTAACTATACAGCAAAAGGTTTGCCTGATATTTCTAATAAAAGATTTAATTTAAAAACATCTTTAGGTCAAGCTTCAATAAAAGTAGATAGAAATGGTAATCTTATTATTGTAGATAAATTTAACTTTAATGATTCCGCAGATATAAATTCTTTTACAGACTTTTATCAAATGGTAAAAGAAATAGGTGGGTCAGCACTACAAGGTGAGGGTTATAATCTTGTACGAAAAGTTGGTAAGTGGTTTGGTTCACCAGAAGGTGAAGGACAGAATGTAAGAATTAATTTAGGTAAAGTAGATTTATCTAAATTTAAAGATACAAAAATTGCTAGATTAAATTTAGCTAAAGGTGATACACCAAGCAGAGCATGGATGAGAAATTATTACTTTGATGGTAAAGGTGGGTTTGATACCTTTATGAGTTTCGAAGAATTTGCAACAGGTCCGGGAATAGATTTATATTTAAAAAGTAAAGGAAAGAAAAAAGGTGGAGTAATACAAAAGTTTAGAGGTGGTGGTTTATACCAAGGCGGAAGAAGTAGTAGTAGAAGTAATTCTTTTTCAAGTGCAAGGTCAGCTATGACATCTAATAGAGCATATAGTGGTGGAGGACAAAGACACAATCCTCATACATCTTCGGGTTATTCTAAAACTTCAAACAAAGGGGGCGGCAATGTGGGAAGTAGTGGCAATAATAATAACAACAATAGTAATACTGTTAAAACTAATTCGACAAATACAAAGAATAAAAAAGATACAAAAGAACAAGTAAAAAATTGGATGAAGAAAAATAATGTTAGAGTTTCAACTAACATTCCAACAGATATATATGACCCAGATATAGTAGGTAAAGTTGATAATTTAATAAATACAGGACCAGTAGTAAGTGTAAGTAAAACTGGAGTTGTTCCTAATGTTGGAGCATATCAGTTTGGAGTAGATACTAATAAAAATTTATATGGAATAGGATATAATGAAAATCCAATAGGAACACTTGCAGGTAATATTAATTTTGCTGATGGTAATCTAACAGGTGGAGTAACACAATATGGACCATCTTTTGATATCATGCCGGGAGATAAAGCTATAATGGCTAGACCTACCGGTACTATTGATTATGAAGGCGGAGATTTTAAAGGTAATGTTGGATTAAGTATTGATATAGGTAAAGGAAATACTGTTCAAGTAGGAACTGATGGATTAAAATTAGTTAGTTCTTTCAGAAAGGGCGGATTACTTGACAAAAAAAGAGGTTGACAAAATTTAGTTAGAGGTGTATAATATAGGTGTATAGGATAGCTATAGGTAGTATCCTGTATTTTTAATAACTCGCTTAACGAAAGGAGCAACTATGATAAACCTACCTACTAGGGTCTTTGACCCATTCAAAAACATGACAGTTGGTTTTGATGATATATTCGACCAACTATCTACATTGTCTCAATATGAGATACCAAACTATCCACCATATAATATAAAGAAAGTTGGAAAAGATAAGTACCAACTTGATATGGCATTGGCAGGATTTAAGAAAGAGGATGTTATTGTTGAAGTTAATGACAATACATTAACTGTTTCTGGAAAAGCTGCTGATAAAGAAGAAGATAGTTTTGTTCATAAAGGAATAGCTAGAAGAGCATTCAAAAGACAATGGACATTAGCTGAACATCTTGAAGTTAAAGATGCACAACTAAAGGATGGAGTTCTTACTGTAGATATGAAATTAAATCTACCAGAAGAAAAGAAACCTAGAACAATTAAAATAAAATAAAAAGGTAGGGGGTGTAAAAGCCCCCTATAAAATGAATACAATATTAATATTAACAATAATAATTGGAGGAACTATGGCACATGTAAAAGGACACATCAATGTACCTGCTCAAGAGACAAAGAAGAATGAGGTAGAAAAAAGTTTCTTCGAGTCTTTTAAAGATAAAACAGGAATTGATTTAAGTACTGGAGATTTTAGATATAAGATGGGTAAAAATGTAAAGTTATTTAAAAAAGGTGGAAAGGTTTCTAAATGAAAAAGGGAACAATAACTACTGATAATTTTTTTAAAAACTTTAAGACAAAATTTTTAGGCGACACAAAAAAGAAAACAAAAACTTTTGGTGGATACAAAGGTATAAAAATTAAACTTTATAAGAAAGGTGGAAAGGTAAGCAAATGATAACACTTCCAGATATAAAAGAAAAAGTAAAAAAACAATTAGAAAAACTAAGTGTATGGTCTTTACATTATAGAGAATATATTGTAGGTGCTTGGGTTGGATTACTTATTGGTATAATTTTTGGTGCGATAGTATTATAATATGGCTTGGTTTAGTTTAGCAAAGGTTGCGATACAAGCGGGAAGTCACATCTTTAAGAAGAGACAGGAAACAAAGATGATGATGGCAGATGCCCAACATCACCATGCTGCAAGGATGGCGAAGGGTGAAATAGATTATCAAGGAAAGTTATTAGAAGCAAGACAATCGGACTGGAAAGACGAATTTGTTTTGGTCGTATTAACACTCCCGATATTAGTTATTGCATATGGAGTATTTAGCGAAGACCCAACTGCGTCTGCTAAGATAAAAGAATTCTTCGAACAGTTTCAACAACTGCCCAGTTGGTTCACGAATTTATGGATTCTTGTCGTGGCTAGTATTTATGGTATAAAGGGTACACAAATTTTTAGGAATGGTAAAAAATAATTAAATGTTAGATAAGTTTTTGTATAATTTTTTTTCAAGTATAGATACTTTCTTTTCTGTTATAGAAAAGTATTCTATAAAAATGACTGAATCTTTATGGCATATAAGAGTAAAACTTTTAAATAGAAAGAGAAAAAGAAAATGAATTTTAAATGGGATTTAAAAAAAGAAATAGATAATAAACGAAAAGAAATTTCTGCTAAGTCTCAACTTCGTAAAAGAAGTAAAGAGAGTATAGCAAGACCTAAAGCTGAAAAGAATATTACTTCTACAGACCCAAGACTACAAGGTATTTAAACTATAAAATATTTTGACAGTATTTTTCTAACCACTCATGTATAGGAAGCAGTTTTCTTTTTGCTTCTCTAACTAAAGATGTATAGAACATTCGTTCTTCTCGACTACGAGAGAAAGCATCTTTCATAACTTGCTCATCTTCTATAGGAAGAGTAGTTATTTCTGTAATCAACTTCCCCTCGTTATCTAAAATTACTTTATACGAAAATATTGTAGCTTCCCTTTTTCGAGTTGCCATATTTTTTTCCTTTGTGATTTAATTATAAGAAGCAGTCCTAGTACAAACAAAGGATAACCAATAATAAAGATTATGATATTTATTAGTTCGTAACTTATTCCTAAAGCTTCTGCCCAAATTTCTAATAACTCTACACACTTGTAGAATATTTTATTTGTAATGTTATTCAGTATCGTCAAAGACATTTGACCAATTACCTTTCACACTAGCTTTAGTATATGCTGAAGCCCTGCCTTCAAAAAAGTTTTGGTGTTCAACTCCAATAACTTCATCCCACCAAGTCAAAGGATTATCACTAATACCAAAGTTAGGTTTTAAACCTAGCTGAAGTAATCTTCTATCAGCAATATATCTATTGTATTTTTTCATTTCATCCAAGGTAAGTCCTTGAACATCTCCCATCTCAAACACTAACTCGATAAATTTATCTTCGTGTTCAACCATTTCTCTACAGATATCATACAGTTCTTTTTTAAAATCATCTGTCCATATCTCTATGTTTTCTTTGATAAGAGTACGAAATACTTTTGTCATTCCTTCCACATGTAAAGACTCATCACGAATACTGTAGTCAACAATCTTACACATTCCCTTCATCTTATTAAATCTTTGAAAGTTAATTAAGATAGCAAAACTAGAAAATAATTGTAGTCCTTCTGTGAAACCAGAATAAACTGCTAATGCTTTAGCTACATCTTTTAAATCTTTCTTTGATTTAATCTCACCAGTTTTAAACTGATGTATGTAATCATGTTTAGCTGACATCTCTTCGTACTTAGCAAATGCTTTGTACTCAGACTCTGGCATACCAACTGTATCTAACAGTAAAGAATAAGCATGTTGATGTATTGATTCAATGTTTGCAAACGAACCCATCATCATTCTTAGTTCTGGTTTTTTAAACATAGGTATATACTTTTCATAGTAACCCGCACCTACATCTACATCTGATTGTGTGAACAATCTAAAGATTTGTGTTAATAAATTTTTTTCTGATGGTGAAAGTTTTTGATTCCAATCCTTCACATCTTCATGCATTGGTACATCTTCGGGTAACCAATGTAACTGATTTTGTATTGTATAATAATCGAATGCCCAAGGGTACTCGAATGGTTTGTAATAAGTTCTTTCATCAAAAATTGGACTTAAGCTTCGCATGATAAACATTCCTCCTCTGTTGCTTCTTGTTCTAGTCTAACTCTCTTTACTTTTAAATTAATATTCTCTGCACTTTTACCTTCTCTACTTCGTAGATAATACAAACTTTTCAATCCTTTTTTCCAAGCTTGATAATGTACTTTGTTAGTGTATCTTAAAAAATTATCATGCTCTTCTTGTTCTGCTTGTACTCTTGGTGCAACAAAGAATAAGTTAACTGATTGTGCTTGACAAATAAATTCTTGTCGTTTAGATGCATGTTCGATAATCCAATTCTGGTCTATCTCATCTGCAGTTTTAAAAACATCCCTTTCTAAATCAGTTAAAAAGTCAAGGTGTTTTACTGAACCAGTATGTTCACTAATACTTTTCCAGATTTTATCTTTGAACTGTTGGTAATCACTATCATATTTTTTTTGTAATTCCTCTGAGTTGTTCCATTTTTGTTTTAGTAAATTGTGAAGTTGTCTATTCCTTACTTGGAATGAACCATTTAAAGTTTTATGTATAAATACATTTGCTCTAATTGGTTCTATTGAAGGACTAGTACCTCCACAAATAATTGATGATGTAGCATTAGGTGCAATAGCTAACAAGTGTGCGTTACGCATTCCTGTTCCTTCCATGTCTGGTGCTTCACCTCTTTCTTCTGCTAACTCCATTGAAGTTTTATTAGCTAACTCTTTTATCTGTCTAAACATTTTTAAGTTTTGACCTGTAGCTATTGGTCCTTCAAATGGTACATTTAATTTTTGTAAGTAAGTATGAAATCCCATAGCACCTAGACCTAAACTTCTTTCTCTGTATGCACTATAACCTGCTTTAGTAAAGCCTTCCATACCTTCTTTAACTTTCATTTCTAATACATCACCCTTGTAATCATACGAGAAATCATATGTTGCTTGAATAAAATGTTCAAGAACATTATCTAACATTCGTACCATGTCTGGAATAAATGTAGGTGAGGTTGACCATTCATCATACTTAGCAAGGTTGACACTTGATAAACAACAAACTGCTGTTCTATCTTCATCTGTAGGTAAAGTTATTTCACTACAAAGATTAGATTGTTTAATACTTAATCCTAATTTTTTCTGTGTCTCTGGCAAACTTCTATTAGAAGTATCTACAAAATGTAAATAAGGTTCACCAGTTTCATGTCTTGTTTCTAAAATTAATCTCCATAATTCTCTAGCATTAATGGACTTAGCTACTTTTTTTGAGTGCGGGTCTATAAGTTTCCAATCTATATTCTTATTAACTGCAGTCATAAAGTCATCAGTAATATTAATACCATGATGAAGGTTAAGACATTTTCTGTTTGCGTCACCACCAGAAGACTTACGCATAAATAAAAACTCTTCTATTTCTGGATGAGATATATCCATGTAACAAGCATAACTTCCTCTTCTTGTTGTTCCTTGATTGAATGCTAACATCTGACTATCAACAACTCTCATAAAAGGTATTGACCCAGTTGATTTAGAACCATGGGAAGTAGAAGTACCATCACTTCTTACATCACCCCAATACCCACCGATACCACCACCATTACTAGCTAACCAAATGTTCTCATCATAGTGAGAAGATAAACCACCTCTACTATCAGGAACATAATTTAAGAAACAAGAAATAGGTAATCCTTTTTTTGTACCTGCATTAGAAAGTATAGGAGAAGAAAAACCAAACCATAAGTTACTAGCATAATCATATAATCTTTGTGCCATATCCCAATCTGTTTTACCTCTATATGTAGCACCATACTTTGAAGCCCGAGCAAACGCATGTTGCGGTGATGTCTCGTTCTTATCTAAGTATCTATCTTGTACTGTTGCTATACCAAATGGTGTTAAGTTATTATCTCTTTCTAAATCTATTTTTATTTTCATTGTTTTCCTTCTTTCTCTCTACATTCTCCCGCTATTGACATGTATGCTGACGCATCAATGTAAGTGTCTGGTTTTGGGTTACCAAATTTTGCTCTTGCAATTTTTAAAAGTGTCATACATATTGCAACATCATGTCCTGTAATTGGTATGTCAAAATATGCTGACCAAAGTTTAGCAATGTTCTGATGATTAATTACTTTATCACCATAATCATTTGCCCTGTCACCTGTAATTAATTTTACTGCTGTCTCTAAATATTCTTTAGTTATGTTTTTTGTCATCTAACATTTCTCCTATCATTATCTTTTCAAATTCATTCATACCTATATATGTAGCTAACTGAGGATTCTTTTTAGCAAACCAAAAAGTTCCTTGTGCTAAAGTCATTACCTGTCTGTCACCTTCTACAAGATTAACTAACTCAATGTCAATCTTTTTTGTTTTGCCCACACCAACTGGTGTAAATACTATGTATGCTTTACCGCTTTCCATTCTTTGTCATCCATCCTTTCGGTATAACCTTGTCACAAAATTTAATCTTATACTTAGTACACCAGTCAGCATAAGTTGTTTTTGAATTTTTATTTATCTTTACCTTTGCGTTTTGAAAACAGATACGAATATCGTAGTCACCCATACTTTGTAAGTACAGATGTTTTTTTCTGTCAGCTAAAGTAAATCTACCTTTTAACTCAACAAAGATATTAGTATGAGGAAAATACAAGTCGGGAAGATAAGTCCGAAGAATAGCCGGTTGAACATAGTTTATCTTCTTGTATTCATAAAAGAACTTAATCTTTTTAGGAAGGTTAGTAATAATTTCTTTTTCAAATTTGCTCCTATATCTTACCATCTTTTGATACCGCTTGGAATATTTTCAGTACCCTTTATTATAGCATCAAGTTGCTCAAATGTCAAGTATGGATTTCGTTTTAACTTCTTAATTATCCACTTATACGACCACGCAGATAGTCGCACTTGATTTTGAAATACATAGTGTGTTTGTTTTGGTGCATAATCTAGTACATTTTTTTCGTTAACTAGTTTTCTTTCGTGTTCTGGTAGAAGAGAGTGAAGCCATTCTACCATAATAGTCTTTGCTCTTCTTCTAATTTTTTTTATTTGCTTTGTATTCATTCTGTACCTTTATTAGTTTAAAATTAACTTCTCTATCAAAATATCTATAACTCATCTTTACTGGTTTAAACTTGTAAAGATAAGAAAAAACAATCTCTTCATCTAAATCTTTACAAGAATAAACATCAAGCTGAACAAGTGAGGGATTGTCCTCATCCCAAACATGCATTGCTATATGCGAAGTTTCTATAATAGTAACTGCTGTTAATCCTCTGTTTCCTATGTTGTCACAATACTTTAGATATGGACCACCAAGTATCTTCATGTCTATATCTTTTATTAATTTTTTTAACCAAAGTTTAGTTGACTTTAAATCTTTGGGTGGGTCTAATACTTCTGCTCTTACAAGTAAGTGCTTGTGTTTCAACATAAATTATTTTTCTATTATCTCCACCTCTTCTACTTTTGGTTCTTTAGCAATGTGTGTGAAGTACACATTACCACTTGCATATTTAAATGCTCTCAATCCTTTACCTTCGTTTGTATCTTTATGACACTCAACTTTGTGTGAACAGAATACACAACCCGCAGGAAGTTTCATGTTACCTGCTTTCTCATGTGGTACTGGTTCATAACATTTAGGTGGAACTTCTTTTAAATCTAACTTCTCTTTAACATCTTTAATTAAAGTTTTAATATTTGGTTTAGTTAAATCATCTGGTCTGTATAAAGCAAGTTGTCCAGTTGATTTATTGATTGCAAGAAAACCACCTTGTTTTGTTTTCTCATTCTCTTCATATCCTGTTAGCTGTGCGATATAACCAAATGGGTCATCCTCTGCAAGTGTTCCATTCTCAAACTTTTTAAATGAATATGCTGACGCAGTTTTAACATCAACAACTTCACCATCAATCTTACTATCCATATGACCAATAATACCATCAACATTAACTTTCTTTTGTTGGTCTGTTACTTCGTGTCCTGCTAAATCAGTTAAGAATAAAACAAGATGTTCAAGTATATGTCCATACAAAAACTTTAATTGTAAAGAAGGATTTGATTTTTCTTTCTTTATTGGTTTGTGTTTGTCATACCAAAGTTGTCTCAATGGTCTGCCAAGTATAGACATTCTTAATGAACTTCTATCTTGTTTAACTGGATTAGTCCAGTCAACTATTGCATCTTTGATATTACTTAAAAATTTATTTAGTTGTTCATCTGAGACTTTTAATTTCTTACCATCCCCAAGATTAGTAAGTAGATTATTAATGTCGGGAACTAAAGTATCTAATGTCTTAGTGTGTTTCTTTCCAGTTGTTTCCAATTTTATACTCTCCTGTTAATGGACATCTTATATTTAATTCCTTACCCGCATTAGTAATTGATTGAACTGCAAGTTGTCCTAGTTGTTCTGCTTGATTTTCTTTTACTTGATATTGAAACTCATCATGGACATTAGCTACAGGCAAAGCATCAATATTATTTTTCTCAATCTCTCTGTCTAATAATACTAATGCTTTCTTCATTGCTATTGCCCCTGCTCCTTGGATGAGGGTGTTGACTGCTGAGTGCTTTTGTCTGATGATGAGGTTTCTTTGGTCGATTCCTTTGAGATATCCTTTTCCACAAGCGAGGTCCACTCTGTCTC
>Ga0208899_1001640_pt1 | contig 15659 bp, 26 predicted proteins | sample VirMetDEL_Nov_24_FD_184518 | JGI IMG/M metagenome (GOLD analysis project Ga0208899, IMG submission 184518) | Aqueous microbial communities from the Delaware River and Bay under freshwater to marine salinity gradient to study organic matter... | ecosystem: Environmental > Aquatic > Marine >... | reverse complement strand
AGAATGGCCGCTGCTGCTGCGGCTGTTGGCGTGGCATATAGAACAGCTACGGCCTTGATCGGTGCGTTTACCAGAGCGGTAGTTTCATCAGTGCAGCAGGCCGCCGGGATGGAAACAATGGCAATACAGCTCGAAGTGATTCTAGGCAGTGCAAAGCAAGCAGCGGAGTTAATGAAAGAAATCCGCACATTTGCAGCGGCTACGCCATTTGAAGTGCCTGGCATTACCAAAGCAGTTAAAAACCTTCTTGCGGTTGGCTTCAGTGCCGAAGAGGCAATGGACGCAATTAGGGTTCTGGGGGATATCTCAGCTATTTCTGGCATTGAACTGGAGAGAATGGCAAACATTGTTAGCCAAGTAAGAACTGCACAGCAGCTAATGGGTCAGGACGCTTTGCAGCTCTCTAGTGCAGGAATTCCCATCTGGGAAGAACTTGGAAAAGTCATGGGAGTTACTGGCGGTGAAGCAAAGAAGATGTCATCACAAGGTAAGGTTTCTTTTGAAATTGTAATGCAGGCAATGCGGAACATGACGACGGCCGGCGGAGATTACGAGAACGGAATGAAACGAGTCGGCCAAACGACAGAGGGCGTATTCTCGACGTTAAAAGATAACGTCAAAGCTATGGCTATTGAGTTCGGGAATTTCATCATAGAGACGTTTAATCTCAAAGACGGAATGAAAGGTATCACAACATTCATCCAAGAAGGTCTATTGCCGAATTTACAAAGGCTGTTGGAAGGTCTGAAACCGATTATTACCGCAATGCTAAAGCTGGCGGAAATAGGAATGGAAATCGGTTTAGTATTCGCGGATATCTTCGGTGAGGCATTGTTGCGAACATTGGAGGCAATGCAGCCATTGCTGGCAAGTATGGCAGAAGGTGTTGCACAATGGGCGGAATCTATCGGTGCAGGCGTTGAACAAATTAGGAAGGCAAAAGAATTAGTTTTCGGCAATCCGCTTGATCAGTTTGACAATGAGGAAAAGCCGGGTGCCGGTGGAATTCTGGGGGGCGTCTTTGATTTGTTCGCACCGAGAGCGGCGATTTCAAAAGAGTTTCTGGCAGAACAAGACATGAAGAAAGCCGGCGAAGAAGTCGGAAAGGCTGCGGCTTCAGGCTTTGTGATCAAACAGGATCTACTTGCGGGGGCAACCGGCGGCCGTGCCGTTCCGGGCATGCCTGGCGGCATCGGCAGAGAGTTAGTGCCGAAAGTGGCCGAGAGTGTCAGTGATGGTATGTGGCAAGGCTTCAGGGAAGCTGGCCCGAAACTGGCCGGCAATCTGGAAGACGAGCAAGAACAGCGGCAGGTACAATTTGCAGGAGCTGCAACGGCTGGCAGTGCAGGCGCGTTCAGCTCGATTGTTCGTAATGTCTTCGGCCGTGGCAGCACTGGCGAAAAACAACTGAGCGAACAGAAGAAGACAAACGACAAACTGGACGAACAAAACCAACTGATCAAGGGCAGTATGTTCGATCAGAAAACCGTGGAGTCATTTACATAATGGCCGTAACCTGGGCACGTAAAATCTGGGACGGCCGCGAAGGCGGCGGCGATCTCAGCGGCAGCATCACGCATACGCAACTTTACCGCGTGAGGACTGACAACAGATTTGACGATCAAGTCACAGTCCTTCAGGCTGCCGCGTTGCCGTTCCTGGGCCAGCCTTACCCGAATGACCCGTCAAGCTATTGCAACAGTCTGCGGGCACGCAACGAAGGTGCTTCGCCTTACTTCTGGACTGTTACGGCCACCTATTCAAATGAACGTGAAGCGAGCGATTCTCCGCTGGACGATCCCATCGAATACCAGTGGGCAACTGAACAATTTCAGGAAGTGGCTGACACTGACAGAAATGGCCAGGGCATCGTCAACAGTGCGGGCGATCCATTCGATCCGCCGATCATGCGTGACAACAGCCGACGCACGGTGACGATCACATCCAATGAGGCTTTTGTTCCGACTTGGATTTTGAGTTATCAGGATGCTGTGAATTCGGATGCCATCAATGTTGATGGGTTGAGCGTGGCTGCTGGACAGGCGAAATGCCAGCAAGTTAGCGTCAGTCCAATTCGGCAGCGAAATGATGTGACGTTCCGAATCGTCACGCTGACAATCCATTTGAACAACGACGGCTGGGGATTCAAAATTCTCGATCAGGGATTCCGAGAGCGGGACGACGACAACAAGCTCCAGCAGATCACCAACGAAGCAGACGGCAGTGAGCCGACAGCGCCGGTCCTGCTCGATGGTTCAGGGAAGGCACAAACTGATCCGACGGTGGCTTCGGCTGTGTTTCTTGATTACGACATATACCCTAGCCTGTCGTTTGCGGCATTGCCGGGGATCTCTGGATAAGGAAAACCACCAATGGCTGACGAAATCACGCTGACCTGCAATTTCAGAATCAATAACGCTGGCTTCAAAGATTCGTTCAACCCTGGGCTGGTCCAGATTGACCAGGCAGCACAGGGAGTCTGGACCAACATTGTCAACATTGGGACCACTGAGGAAGACGTAACGCTTGCAGAGCTGACCACAGAGGGTATCTGCATCATGCAGAATCTGGACGGCACCAACTATGTTGAATGGGGCAAGAAGGACGGCAGCAATAACATGCAGGCCATCGGCCGGCTGAAGCCCAAGCCGTCAGCATCGGAGCCGGCGTTTCCTGCGATCTTCAATTACAACCCTGGTGCAACGCTACGGATGAAAGCAGACACGGCGGCCTGTGAAGTACGCATCACCGTCTATGAGGCGTAGCAATGGTTGAACGGTACACGTTGGGGCCAGAGGCTGTCATGCAGCTCAAACAGGTTGTGCGTGCAGAGGTCGCGCGGCTGAAGACGCTTGACCCTGGCCGTGCTCGATGGGTCAAAGGCGGCGGCTGTAAGGCTGAGAATTGCAAAATTCAATTAACGATGACTGGGACGCCAACCGGAGGCACTTTTGACACAGATTTGACAGTCAATGACGCAGAAGTGACGTTGACGTTTAATTTTGACGATACAGCCGCTGAAGTGAAAACTGAATTAGAGACTCACACTGAGATTGCGGTTGATGATGTGACTGTAACGGGCGGCCCATTTCCAGACGCTACAATAGAGATTGAATTCGTTGAAAACCTAAAGAATGGAAAAATCAATCTCCCTGTTTCAGATTGGGGGTCTCTGACTGGCGGTGCAGGCGTCAGCGTCATTGCGTCTTATTCTCAAAGGGGATACCCGAAACAATTATGAGCGGTGTTGATTGTCCATGTTGCGCTTCTCCATGGGAGGCTGTTTTCGACCAGGTGGCCAACGAAGACACGATGGGCATCTACAAAAACGGTGCCGCGAGCACTTACCCTTGGTTTTTTATAACGTCTGGACGTTTCACACAAACAGTAAAAACATCGGCTGACTTTTCATCGTACACTGACGCCCCTAGCGGAATTGGACACGACGGATCAAACTCGTTTGGCTTTTTCAGTTCATGGAATGGCGGATCTTCGGAGTCTATGTATCGTTGGAGTGGTCTATTCACAACAACGGTGAAAAGCAGTTATGACGTTTCGTCTACTTACGATATGTCGACGGGCTGTTGGGATGGTGTCAATACGATGTGGTGCGGTTGGGATCAGGACGAATTTGGTTTCAGGAACAACAACTTTCTTTATCTTCAGAGTGGTGCATTCACATCAACTGTCAAAACCAGTCTAAACATCGAGTCGATCAGTGGCAGCACAGACTATACGTACCCAACATGGGATGAGACGGACACGACGATTTGTTCCGATGCTGTCGCCAATGATTGGAAGTTATTGTCTGGCCAGTACACATCAACCGTAAAAACATCAATAGCATTTAGTAGCGGCGATAGGACGCAAGATCCTTGCCGTGTTTTGGATGGTTACCTTTCAGAAGAGAATTCGAGAGCAAACCACTACAGCGGCCAGTTTTCAAGCACAATCAAAAACAGTGGCCCATATTTTCCCTCGGGGGGGTTAGCTCCGTCCCAGTCAATAAACACAGAAGAGCTAAACTATGGATAGCGTTGTCTGCCTAAAGGTAAAAATCGGGATTGATTCAAGAGGCAGACACAGATATCCAGCCTTCAACACAATATCCGCAGGGAGGCGTGGGGGGATGGATTGGTCGCATTTTGTCGATCAATACGGCGGATGGCTGTACGATAAGACAAGCAGTCATAGAGACAGTGACGACCACAGCCCGAAAGGGTTTTGGGTTGGTTTGTTGACAGTGCCATTTGGTTTCGCGGAAAGTGCCGTAGAACAGTTTCCTGATGTTTGTGATGTTCTGACAGATGTTGAAGCTGGGTTATTCTACGAACAGTACGTGACCGCGTCAGATCCAGAAATTGAGTATGATCTAGAAGCACTGCAATTAATTGCAGCCAAAAGAGCCGCCGGACTTGAACCTGATGCTGATGATGCAGATTCCCTTAATGTTGAGAGCAACAAACCGGGCAGGCGCAGGAATGCAACAAAAAGCTGGTCAGGATACAAGCAGTCTAAAAAACTACAAACCAACGATACTGAGTCTGAAAGATTGAAGCGAAGAGCGGCTGAAAGGCGGGGGCGTGGCTAGAGTGTATGTGACCTGTCCAAACGGCAGCGGCAACATCCACAAGCTAGTTCACTTTGCCATTTGTCGCATTCTTTCTGACAGCCGGCACCAGATCCGCCACGACTGCCCGACGCATTCGCCATACGTCAACAATCTTCACCGTTGCATGAATGACTTTCTGGACGGTGGCGAAGATTACTGGCTGTCAATGGACGACGACAATCCGCCGACACGTAACCCGCTGGATCTGATCGACCTGGATCTGGATATTATCGGCCTTCCGACGCCAGTCTGGCATTCTGCGAAGCTGGGCGACCGCCCGTTTTACTTTAATGCGTTGCGTGAAGTGCCAGAGGGGTTCAAACCACTCGACCCGTCCGAATGGCAAGGGTTGCAGGAAGTCGACGCAATTGGCTCCGGCTCTTTCCTGGTCAGTCGTCGAGTGATTGAGTCTCTGCGGGACCAGCAGCCATTCGCCCGACGTTGGAACACAGACGGCACCGTTGATGTTGGCTGTGACTTCGCATTCTGCCAGCGAGCCAGAGCGGCTGGCTGGAGAATCTGGGCGCACTTCGACTACCTGTGCGAACACATCCAGACTCTGCCATTGCTCGAAGTCATTCGCAGCTTTGCAGCCATTGAATCAGAGTGCAATTCTGGACCGTCGTAGCGTTTTTGAGATTGAACGCATCAATCTCACCGAGGCCGCCAGCAGGGAACTGGCGGCCTCTTTGCATTCAATACACACTAATTTCAAAATCTGGGCAGAAATTATACACACTATTCTTGCAGCGGTCGATTCAGTGTGTATTGTTTAACCATCGGAGACACAAACAACACTCAAACACAGGGGCAAAACAATGACTCACGCAACTATCAGACGAGCCGACGGCAGAATCGTTCACTATCGCCCAGTTGTGACTGGTCACCAAGCGGACCGCGATTCAATCGCAATTGACATTCCGGCACGGGCACCAGACATGCACTACCGCCGTCGCTGCTACGACATTGCAACCGCTCGGAGGCTTTACGTTCTCGACTTGCGGGACGGCGGCGTTCGGATTGCTTAAACAACACAACTAAGGCCGCCCCTACGGGGGCGGCCGTAACGCGGGAGCGAAAACGATGATTATCGAGCGTGAAAAAGCAGTTAGTCGGATCGCATCGGGTGAAGCACGTTTCGACGGTTGTACAACTGACAATGATGGGTTTCTGTGCTGGGTGATTACCGATTACGTTCTCTGCCGCGTTGATCATGTTCGGGTTTGGGACAATGAATCACTCGTTGGGTGCTTTGAGTGTGGGACGTTAGTGACGCCGGAAGCTGACGTAAGTGGCTGCGGATGTCATTGTCCAGATTGCAAGTCGACGCTGTAACGCAGGAATTTGAGCAGGAGCGATACCAGTGATTCACGGTCAATGGTTCACAGGCTTGATACTGACGCACATTGGCACATTGCTGATTTGTTTGTCTGGTCTGGCTCAAGTCTGGTCAATTTGGAGAAATGCAAAATGATTATTGATGGCGTGGAGTATGTGCGGGCGGATTCGGTGACCGCAGAGATTGGTGACATGCGGATTATTGTGGCGGATCGTGGATGGATTTTCGTTGGTCAATGCGAAGACCAAGACGACGGCAGTGTGATCATCACAAACGCTAGGAATATCCGCAGATGGGGCACAACTTGCGGCCTTGGAGAACTGGCAAGCGGGCCAACGTCGGAGACTGTGATTGATACGTATGGCACAGTCAGGACGACGCCAATTGTGTCAATCGCCGTGACTGGGGGTTGGTAGAATGGACTGGATAATCATAGGCAGCGATGGCAATGGCAATGGCAATGGCAATGGCAATGGCAATGGCAATGGCTATGGCTATGGCGATGGCAATGGCAATGGCTATGGCTATGGCGATGGCTATGGCGATGGCAATGGCAATGGCAATGGCAATGGCAATGGCTATGGCAATGGCGATGGCAATGGCGATGGCGATGGCTGGTGAGAAAGAGAGCAGATGATTCGTTCAAGCAGGGTAAACATCACGTTGCCGCCGGACTGGCGGCAGGCATTCCAAGCGGCCGCAAAGCGGGACGGCGTCCCGCTGAGTGACTGGCTGAGACAATGTGGCGCGGCCAACTTGCCAGAATCCGTACAGAAGCAGCTGAGTGAGCCACAGAAACCTGGAAGGCGATGAAATGCCAAACGCTGTTCTGGCCGTCACGTTGGCTGTTTTTGCCTTTGTTGTGATGGCTAGCTGGAGGGAGGATGAATGATGGAGCGTTGGACGAGCGTTGTCTGGATTGACAGCGGCATCGAGCGGATTTGCACAACATCAGCTCTGGAAGCGGCTAGATGGCTGACGCCTGGAACATGCTACGGAGTTGGCAATGGAAGGCGAGAGGCTCGGCGGATCGCTGAAGAGCGGGCCGCCCAGTTCAGGAGGGCAGGGCGTGGTCTATGACATTGGTCTGGCGGATTACATCCGCAGGAACGGAATTGACAAACAGGCATTGCTTGACGGCTTTCCGATCCAGAAGGAACCAGAGCAGACGCGGAAAGAGGCTGTACAGCTCCGCTGGGGTTATCGCCGGCGGGCAGATCTGACAAACGACGAATTGGCCGACATTGTTGATATGTATCGGCACGGCGCAAAGATCAAGCACATCGCGGGCAAGTTCAACATCCGTAGCGAGACTGTCAACAAGATCTTGGATTCGGCCGACGTTGCCAGACGGCGGAAGCCAACGCGAAGAGTCGACAAACAGGCGGCGATTGACATGCTGCTGGCTGGTGCTTCCGCAGCGAAAGTGGCAGAGGTTCTGGAGTGTGCGGAGCACACTATTTTGGAATACAGGCGAGAGCTGAAAGACACAGGGAGGTTGTAGAATGCTTGTTTTATCGCGTCACGCAAATGAGACCATCGTAATCGGGGATGATAAGACTGGCGAAAATCTGATAACGATCACGCTGGTTGAAATGAGAGGCGACAAAGTCCTCATTGGAATTGATGCACCGCGTGATCTGGATGTGCATCGCGGTGAAGTCTGGAACAGCATTCAGGAGAAGAACCATGCCGCGAAGTAGAACCGGCTGGCATTGCCAGCGTTGTCATAATGACGCCAAGTTCTTGACGGGTGTGGAGCACCTGCACGGCGGTCAGTGTTACGTGTGGAGTATGATGAGCGACCTGGAAGGCTCAGAGATCTGCTTCCAGGTGGAGCGGCTGGAATATCAGGTACTCTGCCGGCACTGCTGGAGAGCACAAAAGCAGGTCATGGAATACGGCGGCGTCAATGTGGTGAGGGTGCAGTGACCAACAGCAAGCAAAAAGGAAGCAGGGGTGAAAGGGAATTCGCTGAGCACTTCGCGGCTGAAACGGGCTACATCACTCGCAGAACTCAGCAGTATTGCGGCACCGAAGGAACGTCAGACGTTACCTGCGAAAGCCTGCCAAGGCTGCACATCGAGTGTAAGTATGGTGCGCGGCCGAATATCCAGGGGGCCATTGAGCAGGCGGTGCAAGACAAGAAATCTGATCATCTGCCGATTGTCGGCAGTCGTCAGGTGAGCACAAAACACAAAGGTCAAGAATGGCTGATCACAGTCCGACTTGGCGATCTGATGGAACTGGCCGCAATGCTGAGGGGCGAAGAATGGAATCCCTGACAAATGTGGAGATGCACAAACGCAGCGAAGCGATGACCCGATACGTAAATGAGATCTGGAAACAGCTTTCGACACAGATCGAACTTCCAGACATCAACAACCCGCTGGACCGTCAGCGGTGGCTGAGAGAAAACGGCATTGGGATTCACACGATTAACAAGCGACACATTCGGTAGCGGCAGGCGTCACTGTGAGCCGTTGTGCTGACGTTTGCTGAGTGGCCTGGACTGGTCACGCTCCTGCCCGGTGACCCAACGACGGCAACAGGGGTGACGGGTGCTTCTCGGTAGAGCGACCTGGCCAAGTCGGAAAACTGGCCATATTGAAACCGATGAAAATCAACGGAAGAACAAAGCGAGAGACGCTGTACTGGCTGCAACGGGCCAGACGAAATCAGGAAACATATAGGCCAGATTCCGCAGCCTGGACAATGAATCTCGAATGCCTGGAAATCTTCCGACAGGAGCTGTCGGAACATCTGAGAGCAGAAGTATCGGAAGGAAAGTAGTTCTTTTCAGAAGGAAGGAAGGCAAATGGAACTGATCAGAGGCCGAACACCACGGCCGCAGAAAGTGATGTTGTACGCATCACACGGCGAAGGCAAAAGCACTTGGGCTAGCCAGGCACCGGGTGCAGGCTTTGTCCAGACCGAAGACGGTCTGAGCTTCATCGACTGCGTCAAGACGCCGCTATGCAAAAGCATGGCTGACGTTTACGAAGGAATAGAGATTTTTAATCAAGATTCTGAGACGCGGTGGATTGTCATTGATTCCATCGACTGGGCACAGAATCTGGTATGGCAAGACTTAGTCAAACGCCATAACTGGGAGTCCATTGAAACTCCCGGCTACGGCAAAGGCTTTACCCTGGCACTGGAGGAGGTGCAGAAGCTCCTGACGGTGCTTGACGGTTCTATCGCCTGTGGTAAAAACGTCATCCTCATCGGCCACGCTCATGTTAGAGCGGTCAACAATCCTGGCGAGGAGAGTTACGACCGCTGGGAGCCGAAACTGCACAAGCTGGTGAATCCTGTTGTGCAGGAATGGTGCGACCATGTTCTTTTTGCTACTCGAAAGACGATGGTCAAGAAGGAAGACCAAGGATTCGGCAAGACTCGCAAGATCGCCACAGGGTCTTCAGAGACGGTGCTGAAATGCACGCCGAAGCCGACGCATGAGGCAAAGAATCGGGCGGGGCTGCCTGACGAACTGCCTTTCAGCTTTTCAGCATTCCGAGATGCACTGGCCAGCAAACTTCAGAAGGAAGGTAAATAGAGATGGGAAACTTAAGCAACTTCAACGCATCGGATCACAAGTCCGAAAGTTACGAGCCTTTGAACGGTGAATACACATTCGGCATTCTTGACGCCGAAATCGACGTTATGGATGACAACCGGACGCGGCTGGTCGTTCAGCTTCAGGTGACAAGTTCCAAGGACAACAATCGACTGCAATACGACAGGATCTGGCTGAAGCACGCCACATCCGCGCAGGCACAGGAGATCGGATTGCAGCGGCTGTCTCAGTTGCTGTACGCCGCCGGCATTCCAGACGCTGACGACACCAGCGAACTGATCGGCCGCACGGTGCGGGCAATCTGCGGGCCACAGAAGCGAGATCCGCAGTACGGTGAAGTGAAGAAGTATCTGCAACAGCCAGCCGATGCCAAGTCAGCAGACGAGCCGATCACTTCCATTCCAGACGACCTGTTCTGATTGACAAGTATTTGCATTCGCCCGTCAGGCTTCGGTCTGGCGGGTTTTTTTACCTACAGAGAAAAGAAGGATCGACGCTTTGACACATCCAGCCACAGCAACGGAGGCAGAAGCAGCATTTCTAGGCAGCCTGGTACTGATGGGATCTGGGAGCCACAAGTTTAGTGTAACGGCTGACATGTTTTTTGATGCGGCAAATCGCACCCTGTGCAAAGCGATCAACGCGATGCAACTGGCTGAGACACCAATTGACGCTGTGACACTGGGTGAACACCTAGCCGCAACCGGCGACTTGGAATACATCGGAGGCGTCCCGCGAATCATTCACACGCTTGAATCAACGCCAGGCGTTCACAATGCGGAACACTACGCGAATGCAATCAAAGCAGCTTATGAGAAGCGAGAGCTTCAATACACCGTCCAGAAGATGAGGAGTTTCGTCGCCAGCGGCGAGTTTGACTATGACGAAGCCATCCAGCTTGTCAGGGACGCCGGCCGTCAGCGGCCGACAAAAGGCCGATCTGCGTTGCCAGTGTCAGCACTAATCGAACAATTCCCAGAGATGCGGCCGGCGATTATCGAAAACCTGCTTAGACGCGGCGAAACGATGAATCTGGTCAGCGGAACCAAGATCGGGAAAAGCTGGCTGGCGATTGGTCTGGCGATCTGCATTTCCACTGGACGCCAGTGGCTGAGCAAATTTGAGACAACGAAAGGCCGCGTTCTGCACATTGATACGGAGCTACATCCAGAGACGCTCAGCAATCGCATCCGAGAGGTTGCGGAAGCGATGAACGTCCCGACATCAGAGCTTGCTGATTACAAAGCCTTTCCAGTGCGTGGAAAAGGTTGGAGCGTCAACAACCTGTCAGATGAGATCTCGGAGCACAGACCAGACATCGTACTGATTGACGCACTTTACAGAGCAGTGCCGCGCGGACAGGACGAAAACAGCAATCGAGAGATGGCGGAAATCTACAACGCGATTGATGAGGCGGCAGACCATTACGAAGCCGGCGTCATTTTGATTCATCATACGACCAAAGGCAGCCAGGCCGGCAAGGCGAACACTGACATCGGCAGCGGTGCTGGTGCGATGAGTCGAGCGGTCGATACTCATGCAACTTTGGTAAGAAGTGAGGAAGAAGGACAAGATGAAATAATGCTGTTTCAGGCGTCCCTGCGGAGCTGGGCACCGATTGATGCAATTCCGATGGTACGAAGTCATCCACTATGGGTGCCGATGGGATCAATGCCGACGTACAGTCATGGTGAACAGGCGGCACGTAGGCTTCTTAAGGAAAGGCCGAAGAAGACAGACGCCAGCACTGACGAGATGATTGATGTGGTTCGGAAGATCTTGCGGAAGCATGGCAAGAGCAGCAAAAAGGAGATTTCCGGCCATTGGATCGGAGAGAGCGGCGGGTTGCCACTGCCGACAGGTGGAAGCATGGGGAGACTGCTGAAGCGGGCAGTCGAGGCAGGGCGAATTGAGATGAAAGGCAAAGCTCCGAAGAGCTTTTACCAGTTGTCTGGTACGATCACTGAGTTCTGAGGCTGGCGTTGCCATGCCATCGGACCACCAGACGCTGCTGCTGGAACAGCAGCGTACTGATGGTCCGTTTGGCTGTCAACGGCAATCCAGATTTCGATTACTGAGAAAACAGGAGGGCAAATGGCATGGCTGGAAAACACTGGAAGGATTGTGAGTGCCGCAGGTGCGAGCGTGGCAGGATTGAGAAACTCCAAGCGGAAAACCAGCGGCTGCGGGATGCGTTGGAAACTGAAAGCAAGCACGTTTCTGGTCGCGATCAGCACATTCAGAAGCGAGATGCTGAGGTCGCCGAGCTGCGAGCCGAGAACGCCCAGCTGCGGGAGCTTCTCTACAAGACGACGCACATGCCGTTCGGATGGTGCAATTTCTCTCATCTGCACAACGGCGGTCAGTGCGGTGAGTGCGAAGCGTGCGAGCACACCAAGAAAGTTATGAAGTCAGTTCGCGAAGCACTGGAGGGTGACGATGAGTGATTTAACAGACGTGTTGCACTGGCTGAGACCAAGCAATTGGGCTGGTGTTGAGTCCGGCAAGGCGGCACAAACGCTGGTCGTAATCACCGAACTTCAAGCCGAGAACGAGCGGCTGCGAGAGGCGTTAGAGAGAATCGCTCGTCTGGTGGATGACGACCCAGTTGTCATCACGTTGGTCAGCATCGCGAATAAAGCACTGGAGGGTGGTGACGATGAGTGAAAACACTAATGCTTGGTCGCGTGTCACATGCGATATGACAGATTCCGAGTTCTGTGCGTGGGTGCGAGAGCGGTGTGAGATGACGCTGAGGAACACTGCGGCGGGCGTTTACATGCAGGAGCTGATTGTCAGGCTGCTGAAGTCGGAGGACGAATTACTGGCAGCTGAACAGACTGGGCACAAGTGGTTCAAGCTGGCGTCAGATCGTCGATTCGAGATTGAGCGTCTTCAGTCCGAGAACCAGCGGCTGCGAGAGGCGTTGCGTCAGATCATTACGCATCAGTCATTGTTGACTGAGCTGGCTGACCAGACAGGTGCGTCAATCATCGCACGCGAAGCACTGGAGGTGCAGGGTGAGTGACGCAGTCGACAGTCAAATTCGGACGTTCCGCGAACTACTCAACGACTACTCTGAGCACACTGCAATTCAGTGGTTGCGCGAACTATTTACAGAAGCGGAACGCGAGTCGGCAGAGAGGCAGCGATTGGCTAAACGTAACCACGATCTGACGCATAAACTGATCGAACTGTCTGACGAAATTGAAAGGCTAAGAAATCTATGAGCGACGAACACAAAAAGTGGACAATTCCGGGCGAGTTGCTTCAGCAAGTTCTGGATCGTCTGCCCGACGACTGGGATCTGACGATTCGTTTGCAGGGTGGCTCGATTAGACCGTACCTCATTCTCACCGACGAGCACGGCGATGGGATGTGGGACAACGATGGGCCGTTAGATGGAGAGTCCGTTGTCGACTGCATCAGCCGGTTAATTCGGTTGGTTCCAGACGGTTGTGGCGACGATGAGTGACAACACAGAATTTGTTGCGCAGGCCCGGCAGAAGTGTGCGATGAGTGACCAACCAAAACAAGACTGCCAAGACTGCAATTATTGCATAATAGTCGAAGATAGAAATTACGATTATCCACCATCAGCTTACTGCTTAAAAAAACACGAGATAATAGAATTAGATATTTGCGACTTCGCCCCAAAAGAACACTGCAAAGACTTTGAAGAAGGAGAAGCCGCATATGAGTGACAACACAGACTTTGTTGCAGAGGCGAGGCTGAAATGTGCGATGAGCATCCGCAACACAGCCGTAGGCGACTGGCTTGGAGATGCACTCCGGAGGCTGGAAGAAGCTGATGCGGAGAACGAGCGGCTGCGGGCCATCATCGACAAACTGACGGTCAAGGCTCCAGCAACAGCCTCTCTGGCCGTCTTCCTGTGCAGCCAGTGCGGAGAGGCAAAAGACACGGTATACGATCTGGACACGGGCCAAGTCTGTGCAAATTGTATCCAGAGTTCTTGACGCGGCCTGAATGGTTGCTATATTGCTGCCGTCAAAACCACTACACACAATTTGACGCATTAAACCCTGCCAGGGTTATGGGATCGTAGTGGTTCCCGACAGCTCTGGCGGGGTTTTTTTGTTTGGAGTTACCGTTACCGATGCCAAGGAAATCAAGACCGCTGGCGGATAGCACGCTCGATCCTCAGAAGAAACTGGAAGACCTGCATGTTCTGATCGGCCAATTGCATCGTCAGGCCATCTTGCAGCGTGAGCTGGGCCGCAAAGTCTGCTCGAAATGGCTGATCGAATGGGTGGAGAAAACGAGGGAGGCATCATGAATTACGATGAGTTTATTGCGTCAAAGAATAGGAAGTTTGAGCCGTCAGGTTTTGAAGCAGAAGACCTGAACTCAAATCTGTTTGATTGGCAGGCCGATATTGTGCGTTGGGCTTGCAAGATGGGCCGTTTTGGCGGGTTCGAGGACTGTGGACTTGGCAAGAGCTTTCAGCAGCTTGAATCAGCCAGGCAGTTTGTGAAGCACACAGATAAGCCTGTGCTGATTCTTACGCCTCTCGCAGTGGCGGAGCAAACGAAACGAGAGGCGGCAAAATTTGAGATCGAATGTGATGTCACAGTTATTAAGTCAGGGGAAGACGTTCAGCCTGGTATTAACGTGGCCAATTATGAGCGACTGCACTTGATCAACCCAGATGTTTTCGGGGCAGTCATTCTTGATGAAGGCTCAATTATTAAGAGCGTCGACGGCAAAATTCGCAAACAACTGCTCTCCATGTTTGCCGATTGCCCACTACGCCAAACATGGACAGCCACGCCGGCTCCGAATGACCACATGGAGATCGGAAACCAATCTGAGTTCATCGGCATCATGTCTCGTTCTGAGATGCTGGCTCAGTATTTTATTCATGACGGGGGTGACACAAGCAAATGGAGACTCAAAGGCCATGCACGCGACTTGTTTTGGCGATGGATGGCCGAATGGGCAGTGATGATCAGGACTCCATCTGACATCGGCTATTCGGACGATGGATACGATCTGCCTCCCATCGAATACGTGGAGCACAATGTCGAATGTGATCTTCCATTTGACGGGATGCTGTTCGCACAGGAAGCGTCGACGCTTGCTGAACGACGCCAGGCACGCAAGTTGAGCATTGATGATCGGGTGGCAAAAGTTGCCGACATGGTCAACAAATCAGATGAGCCGTGGGTTATCTGGTGCAATCTCAACGACGAAGGCGAACGACTCGACAATGCGATCCCCGATGCCGTTGAAGTTGCTGGTCGACACAAGACCGACGAGAAGGAATCTCGACTGCAAGACTTCACGATTGGGAACACCAGAGTGCTGATAACCAAGCCGAAGATTGGAGGATTCGGACTCAACTGGCAGCATTGCCCTAACACTGCCATCTTCCCGACAGATAGCTGGGAGCAATGGTATCAGATGATCCGCAGGTTTTATCGGTTTGGGCAATCAAAGACTGTGAAAGTTCACTACGTCTCAAGCGAGGCAGAATCGGCAGTTATCAGAAACCTGATGCGAAAAGAGAGTGACGCCGCAGCGATGTTCGATGGCATTGTGCAAGCAATGTCAGAGATGTCTGAGGCGAATATAAAAGGCGTTGAGCGAAAGACCAACAGTTACAACCCAACTCAAGAAATGGAGATTCCGCAATGGTTACGTGCTTAGATCAGTCAGTTGGCGAAGAGTTCACGCTGTTCAATGGTGACTGCTGCGAAGTCATCAAAGGCATTCCTGACGAGTCAATCGGATTCACTGTCTTTAGTCCACCGTTTGCCAGTCTGTACACGTACAGCAATAGCGAGCGTGACATGGGCAACAGTAGCGATTACGGCGAGTTCTGGACTCAGTTCGGAGGGTTCCTAGTTCCAGAACTATTGCGTGTCACAAAGCCTGGCCGTCTTTGTTCTGTGCATTGCATGAATCTGCCCACAACGAAAACGAAGCACGGTTATATAGGTATTCAGGATTTTAGAGGCGACATAATACGTGCGTTTGAGTCTGCCGGCTGGGTCTACCATTCCGAGGTTTGCATCTGGAAAGATCCGGTGACTGCGATGCAACGAACGAAAGCCCTCGGTCTGTTGCACAAGCAAGTGCAGAAAGACTCCTGCATGAGTCGTCA
>Ga0208899_1001637_pt1 | contig 15670 bp, 18 predicted proteins | sample VirMetDEL_Nov_24_FD_184518 | JGI IMG/M metagenome (GOLD analysis project Ga0208899, IMG submission 184518) | Aqueous microbial communities from the Delaware River and Bay under freshwater to marine salinity gradient to study organic matter... | ecosystem: Environmental > Aquatic > Marine >... | reverse complement strand
TGGCCTTCTCCACCAGCGCAACCGACCCCATGCCAAGCCGGCGCAACGTGTCTGCGTTGGCAAGCGCCAAATCCTCGATGGTCCTGACCGATGCGTTGCGGCACATCTTCAATTGCGCGGGAGTGACGCCCGGCCAATTAGCCAAGTCAGTCCCATTCAGTGGGATTTCCCGGTCCTCCTTCCAGGCTTCATAAGCCTGCAACGCGAATGGCGACGCTGGCTTACGGTTGCCGCCGCGCTTCCATTCGTTCAACAAGTCGGGTGTGATTTCCTTATCCACCACCAACCCACCACCGGGCATGGTGATAATGGCGAATTCAACATCTTTGAAAACCGGCATGCCCTGTTCGATGCTGGCTGCGCGGTCCTCTTCGGGCCGAAGTTCAAAATCAACATAGAAGCGGTGCTGCTCGGTCGGTAGGATATCAACGGACAATTTTATTCTCCTTCGGTATATCGCGTTCCATAACGCGGGGATCTACTAATCTTTTCTCACACGTCACCCCGTATCGGCCCGCCGTCCATTGCGACATGAAAAGCGGCGATCCGGGAACCTCAACAACCTCAACCCCCATACCCTCTAAAATCCCTATCCAGTAAAGCAACGATGCCCTGTCCGTTTCCGTCCCGGCCCTTCCGGTCATGTGGCACCCCCAAAAACCAACCCGCTCTATCGGTGCGCCCTTCTTCTTTTCCCATGCCGCCCGAGCCGCCATATACGGCACAGAATTTTCGATAAACACGCGGGGGAATTCTTCTTGAATTTGCTCCATTGTGAATAATTCAGTCGATGGTGATAGGTGCATCCGGCAAGGTGTGGAGCAATAAAGCGGAATCCCGTCATAGAGAGGAAACGCTTTCGATTTCCATTCAGCCTCTTCCTCCGGCTCGTTTACCTCTTGCGTGCACGCCTCGGTGTGAATCTCAAACAAGTGAGTGACGCGGGGGTAGGAAATCCAGGGCATGCCCCAGATTTCCCACCGTTCATCTCGCCAAGGCGCAAGGGCACTAGTCCCGGCCCTTGCGACTATGGCGATATTCCGCGTCATTTAGGCGGTGTCGTCGTCATCGCCGTCATTGACAAACGGACGCGCGATAGAAACGTCCGCAGTGCCGGTCGAAGTGTCATCCGCCGACGCCCACTTAGCACGCCAGACGTAATCCCCCGCAACGAAAGCATCGTCACAAGAGCCGGCAATGGTGGCGTCGATGTAGACGTTCGCGCCGTCGGCAACATCGTTAGATTTGGCGTTAACCTTGCCGCCAATCTGATACCAGCCATATTGATCGGCGACGTTGGCCGACATAGCCACGGCGACCGGGCCGACCGCATTCGCCACAATCAGCGCGGTCGAGAAGTCGTCCGCGTCGTAAGTAACCCACGAACCCACCGCAGTCGAAGCAATGCCCGACAGATAGATGAATTCGCCACCACCGATGGTCGCATCGACGGCAGTCGTCACAGTACCAAGGGGATGGTTCTGCGTGGTCGAAGTGTCGGCAATCGGCTGATAGCCCACCAGCGACGTGTCTTTAACAACGTAAGTCATAGTTCTTTCCTTTCTTTCGCCAGGGGTTAAGCCTTCAGGACGCCTTGCAGCGAACGGTTGCTGACAGTCATATTGCCTTGCCACAGGATTGGCAGAACTTGGGCGTCTTGGTTAACCGAAGACTTCTCAGGAATCTCCGTCCAGTTGGCGTCACGATGAGCGCACAAGCCGATGTAATCCGTATTCAGGAAATACATATGAGCATCCGGCATGCCAGCCGCCGACGAGTCGTAAACGACATCAGCACCCTTGTACTTGAGGGACGTGGCACCAGCACCGAGGTCGGTGGTGTTGGTGTAGCGCTTCAAGCTGGTCTGGCTGTTGTCGAAGTAAGTGAAATATGTATCATCGGCAACGACCAGATCGGGCATGTCGTTGTTGCGCGTCAGGTTCAGCCACAGCGGAAGCATGAGGCTTTCGATGGTAGTGGCCGATGGCGTAATCGCACCGCCGCCTTGCAACGGAGCCGCCGCCGACTGCACGATGTTTTTCCAGAAGGTGTACGTGCCGGAAACAATGCCGCCGACCGTACCGGTGCCCGCGTCAGCGACAAGGGCTTGCATGCCGTTGATCTGGTTCGCGGCGGTGCCGTCGGAGTACATATCAGAAGAAAAGTTGTTGCCCGCCGTACGCATGGCGTTTTTCAACTTGTTCTTCACCAGCTTGATGATGCCTTCCTTGCCGGAGTTCTGGCGAATCTCAAGACCAGAGGCGACGACATTGATGGCAACCTGCTTCCACGGGAAGTTCGCGGCGGTGAAAACCTCGGACTGCGAAACATCCAGGGTGTCGTAACCGCTGTAACGCTGGTAAGTGCCGTTCTCGGCGTAATCGAGCGGCACTTGAATTTCCCAACCGCCGGAAACGAGTTCAACGCGCCCCTTTTCCGTCAGGCGCTGGTGGAGTGCCGTATGGTTCGACACGTTGTCGGCAAGGTACTTGTCCTTGAAGTGCCGGTAAGTGATGGCACTGATTTCAGTAAACGAGCTATTCGGGGAAGTCATCCGACTTTCCTTTCAGTTCTAGCCCGCCATGCGTTCGTCAACCAAGGCCCCGATAAAATCATCCACATTGGCAGCTTTTACAGCACCAGCCGGCAGCGCCGGGGTTGTCCTGATATTGGTGCTACTCGCCCGCTTCGCCCGCTCCGCATCCTTCTTCGCCTTGGCGATCCTTGCCGCCTCGGTTCTGGCTGCGTTGTCGGCTTTGACCTTCGCGGATACCTCGTCATTGACGGCAAGAGCCGCCTTATAAGCCTTGGCGAGATATTCCTTACTTGATAGGCCGGGGTGAGATTGGCGGAAGCCAGCGACAAGCGGGACCATATCGGCTTCGAGTTCTGCATAGTGAGCATTCGCGGGATCGTTTGCGAATGCCTCTATTTCAGTCTGGACCGATCTGGCCTGCGCCTCTTGCTGTGCCTGCGCCTGCTGTATGAAATGATCTTTGAGGCCATGAATTTCGCGTTGCATGGCGGTCAATTGAGGATCAGCGTAGGCGGGATCGCCCACGCCAGTTTCTGTGAGTGCCGAAAGCGGTATACCCCGCTGCTGGAATAGGTGTTGAACAAAGCCAACCGGATTATCGCGGGCGAAGTCAGATAGGGCGAAAAGCTGACCGATTGCGGTGCTTTCGTCCATTCCATCCATCGCTAGCTGCTGCCGGCGGGGCGCAATGACCTGTTCCAACTTGTCGAAGCCTTTTCGCGTTTCGGCAAGTTCCATGGTTTTCCGGGTGTAATCGCTTTCCTGCTGCTTCACGCGCTCCGTCAGCCACTTTTGCTGATCGGGCGGAAGCTGGTAAAAGGCTTCCCGGTCCTTCGCTGACATGGACTGCGGCGCGGTGATGGTCTGATCTGCATCAGGTTCATCGGCCTCTGTCACGTCAGCGTCATCAACAGCCTTATCGGCTGTCGTATCTTGTTCCGCGTCAGCGGCGGCACCCTCCGGGGCGGCTTCATCTGACGCTTGAATTTCGGGGTCGTCGATAAGCTCTGGATCGTCAACAGGCGCGGCGTCAAAAGCGGCGCCAATGAAATCTTCAATTGATTCTGCGGGTTCTTGGATGGCCTGAATATCAGGTTCCATATTTAATCTCCATCTAAGGGCTTGGCGTGCCTCACGGCAGGCTTTACGGGGTTAGATCGTTAGCGTCGGCGCAATCTCATCAACGGCGGCGTCAATAGCAGCATCCATCTTTTCGTGTATCCGCTTTTGACCGTTCTTTTTCGTATCCTCAAATTCACCCGGCTCCAAAAGGCGGCAGTCCGTTTGCTTAAGGTTTTCAGAATGGGCGCGGCGTCCTTCAATCATTTTCCCCGTAACCGGACATTCATAGGCTTCATAGTCAGATACAATCATAGGCGCAGACAGGTCCGCTCGCAAGTGCCGCGTGTCGCTGGCGTGTCGCTCGATTGGCGGCAGCGGTTTTGACCAGTCAATAGCGGCGAAATTCTCTTTGTATCCCATTAGATCATTCCTAACACAAACAAGGCTTCGTCATCGTCACGGCGGCGCTGAATGATGAAATATGCAATCAAGACGCACTCAATCCTGTTAATCTTTTCAAGAATATCGGGATTGAAATCAATAAACTCCTGGGCTTCTGTAACGGCTTCGATTGGTTCCTTCGATTCCTTAACAACCTTGACTGCCTGCGCCGCTGTTGCTTTCTGCTCATCAACCCCCCTAGCTTTAAGTTTCGTCAGTTCCTCTTGCGCCCGCAGCCATTCGTCTTGGGTCACGAACCGTTCGTTAGGCCGGCGCCTGGGCGTAATGCTGCCATGGCCATAGGTCGGGGTTAGGTTCGTTAAAAGAGCGGCAAGCATTTAAATACGTTCCACCCATGACAGACCCACCGTAACGTTGCCATCGGTGCCGCCTGTCTCCTTGGTGAATGCAATGACCAGACTGTCCCTTGGACTGATCTTAATATCCAGTTGCTTGATGTCCACGTTGACGCTGCTGTTCGCAGGGACCGAGAACGGGCTGAGTTCCTCGCCGCCCTGGATAGTGCCGCCCGGTCCCGCTGTCTGGATCACCGAGTTCGCAGCATCCACTGCCACCAGCGTTGCACCGGAATCGATGTGCGTCGGGTTTGCAACCAGCCGGAACGAGACAGACCGAGTAGATTCGTTAATCAGCGACAGGAAATCTGGATAGGCAACCACTTTGTTTCTGTGGCTGTTGAACGTCTCGCCGTTGTGCATCAAAAAACCGCAGACCTCCGTTGTCCCATTTGTCGAGAGCGTGTGCTGTTTCGATTTGCGGATGCCGAACGTCGTTTCCCTTCCCTCGACAAATCCTGCCATTGAAGATGTCTTGATTGTTTGGGCGGCACCTGAAAAACCTGCATCGGTCTGTGCGATGATGGACGTGTTGAACGACGGGTTGCGGAATGTTGCCTTCGTCCGCGACCCCGCGAACGTAAACTGGTGGACCTCCTCAAACTCGCCCGTGGCGCGGCTCTCCAGATATACATGGACATTACCAGCGCCAAGATACTGCATAGAGACATTCCACACATTCAAAAATGCAGGGTCCATATTGGTCAGCGTGTTGAGGTCCGCACCCGCTGCCAGCGTCATGCCTGACGGACCTGTGCCGTCCATCGGATCGACGTTCCAAGCCGTCTGGGCGACGAAGGTCGTCTCCGGTGCCGCGCCGGCCAGAACCGTTGTCCATCCAGCCGTTGCCGTCACGCCACTGTCAACATCAGCAAAGCTAAACGTACCGTCTGCCGCCTCTGCGACCATCGACACAATCCGGATGCGCTTGCTGTCGTCAATGTGTATCTCCCAGCCCCGACCGGCTGCTGCAAAGTCGTCCGACGCTGCCTCACAAAGCGCCACGACATCCGCAATAGTGGCCGATCCTGCTGGCACTGTGATTGTGATGGCCGTGCCATCGACGGTCAGCGTAAACGTCCCACCATCAGCGTCACCGCCTTGCGTGAAGATCAGTTCACGAACCTCAAGCTCACCGAACGATTTGTATGAGATGCCAAAAGCGGTGCCGACATAACCGACGCCAATGAACTCGTCATCATCACCCAATCCGGCCAGCAAAGAACTGTCGGCCAGACCGGCTGAGAATGCAGCGGTGAATTTACAATCCACGCCGATTCCCGGTTGATACCGAACGACATCCTTTGACCGTATTTGACTGAACGCTTCCGCAGCACCCGCGACAGTCACAGTCAAAGTGCCTTCGTCATCGGTCACAGTCGATCCGGTCTTGTTTACCAGCGTGTCGATCTGATCGGTAAGGATGCCGTTGCTAAATTTAAGCTGCACCTCTGGCGTCTTCTGAGCAACTTGAAGCTCACCGAAAGCGGTCAGCGGTTGGCTCACCTTGAACTTGCCTTGCGAGTCTACTGGCACATTCTTAAAATCGCCGCCTTCCGTCTGTCCCACCACAACCGAGCGGGTAAGCGACGATACCATCGCGGGGGCAATGAAAGAATTGACGCCGAGGATCTGTGCGCTGAGAGCCGTCTGCGTGAATTTGGTGTCGAAATAGAAATCAGTCTGACCGGCACCGGATGTCGTAAACCGATATCTTACATATGGCGTGAATGCGACGCTGGAAAACGTGTTATAACCGTCGCCGTCGGTGTAAGGGATAGACAGTGTTCGCAGGATATCAGAACCGGCTGCGTCCTGCACAAAATCAATCGTGATCGTGCCGGATGCACCGACACTTAATATATCCGTCTGCACCTGAGTGTAGTTGCGAAGGTCCAGAACGCCGCTGTCATATGTCTCGGCATTGCCAAGCAGATCGGTGGTCGAGAAGGCCAGTGACGGCTGTACTTCCACAACCTCGTTGTGGACTTCGCCGGCACTCGTCCTTATTAAGTTGGTGTTCAGATAGTCCTGTGACGCGCCAACCTGGATTCGGCTTGCCGTCATTGTACTACAGTCTCCGATCCCACGATATTGCCGAATTCATCGCGGATGACAGCGCGGGGGGCCGTGAGAGCCGCTGTTATTTGCTGCATCATCGCGCCCGCCTCATCCATGGCACCGTCCATATCTACGCCCTCGCCGTCTGACTTTGCGATGATAGCCTTGGCCAGTTCAACTTGCCTCTGCTTGTCGGCCTCCATCGCCTCAAACTCCATCCGCTCCCGCGCAACCTGCAAATCATATTCCCATTGAGCTTGCATATCCGGCGCCGGCTGTTGCGCGATGAATTCTTTCAATTCCTGCTCCCGCTCTTTTAACGCTAGTTCGCGGTCACGCTGTTCCGCGTCCTTCATGGCCTTCATGCCGTCCATTTCCAGGCGAGATTGTTCGACTTGCGCCTTCTGTGCGGCCATTTGCTGCTCGGCTTGAGTTCGCGCCTGCTCCGCGGCCTGGGCCTCTTGCATGGCCTGTTGCTGCGCCGCCATGGCTTGATCCTGCCCACCTTCCTCGTCTTCACCCTCGCCAATCATATCGAGGGCGTCTTCAACCTCGCGGCCCATCTTGAACTTGCGGACGGAAGTCATGAGAAGAGCCTTCGCCGCCTCAAGCGGTAGGTAGCCCGCAGCCACCGCAGGGCCGGCGTTCTGAATGAACGAACTGATACCCGTCAACAATTCCGTTATGGCTTTCTGCTCGGATGCCTGATCGCCGGCTATCGTGGCGTCAGTCTCGATATCAATCCGGTATGCCCGCTGCTTATCGTCGCGGAGGATTTCCATCGCCTGTTCCCAGGTCGGCAACGCCATGCCTTCCTCGAACTTGGCGGGGATCGGTTGCCCCTGCGCCTGCATCATCTGAACTTGCATCACCGCGGCTTGCTTCTGTTCCTCGGTCGGCAACTCGACCTCGGTCATAATCTGCATGGTGTCGGGCGAGAAGTTTTCCGCGATGATTTCCGCCGACATGCGGACCAGATCGCGGGCGTACCGCTGAACATCACGCCGCATGTCGTCTAGCCGCATCGTGCCGAACTGCGCCTTTAGTTGCTGCGCCCCCAGTGTTTCCTGGGCGGCTGACGTGCCTCGCATAATGTCGGCAATGCCCGTGATTTCATAGATTGTCGTCTTGATGGCTTCGCGCTGCTGGTAAAGATACGCCAGCACCGACGCCATTTTGTCGATAGGCCAAATCCACACCGCCTTATCGAGACCGCCCGCTTGCATCAGCGGCAGAACATCGGCGGCGGGGATTAGGAAGTTTTCCCCGGCGTCCATAAGATTAGACATCTCGGAAATCGTCGAGTCGTAAATGCCGCGCACCTTACAAGCCCGAACAATGCCGGAAATGCGCTTCGTCATTTCGTCCAGTTCATCAGCTTGGTCGCGGTAGAAGCGGAACGGCTCGACCGGAACGAGGCTATCGGTGTTTTCCGTCGCCATTAACGGGCGAGGGATCGGGAAGAAGTGCGTTAGCCCTAGCGGGTCGTCCTCGGTCTTTAATGGCCGCTCTTTCAGCGACGGCGCAACAAAAATGACCTTCTTCGATTCCTTGTCCCAGATTTCCCATACGATAGCCCGCTTGAATGTGTCCGTAATCGGATCGCCGTCCTTATCCTCCATCCCTGCGGGCGTGTAATCCATTTCAACGTCGCCAAATGTATCGGGGAATTTTTCCTCACCCTCGGCCTTGGTCAGCGTGTGGCGAAACGCAACCCATGTGACTTCCTCCCACGTCCTACCCGGACCATGACGGAAGTCGGACCAGTTGACATGTTGCCAGCATACTTCCTCGCCGGCCTTTTCGTCGTATTCCTGGCCGTCTTCGTCCTCGGCCTTCTTGAAATCACTGTCGTATTTAACACGGGTCACGCCGCGCCCGGTTAGTTGCTGGTCTTTAATCGCCAGCCGCATGAATCGGTCAAAGTCGTATTCATCCATCGTGTATGAAAGCGCCCGCTCCATAATATCAGCGACAACTTTACCAAGCGGATCGGCATCACGGTAGCGGCGGCGAACGTCAGGCTTGGGCGACTGGTTATACAGCGCCGGGCAGATTGTCTGAATGTTGCTGTAGAGGATGTTGAAGCGGTTAGAGGCCGAAAAGCGGTTGCCGTTGACGGTGTATGTATTGCCCTTTGACGTGTCGGCCTTTTCGTCCCGGTATCGAGCATTTACGTCTTTGGCTTGGCCGCGCCAATATTCCTCGGTCTTGGATGCGAGTTCGATTTCCATCATCCAACGGGAATAGACGCCTTGCGGCCCTTTGCCGGCGTCTATCGGTGTGTCTAAAGTGCCAGCGGAGGCTTCGGCTTGGTCTGCCATTCGTGGGTTTCCATCAATGGGACACGGCGCCTCTCGACGCTGGTGTTTGTTATTCTACACAGTTGTGTGTTGGTTCGCAATACGCTGAAACGAGAAACCCCAGAGCGTGTGCAGCGCTCCGGGGTTTTTGTGTCTTGCCCTGTCGCAAAGGAAATCCACGTGATGATTCTGCACAACTTCGGGATATTCGCAACACCTAATCACGAAATGCGCCACGCCGCTTCACGGCGCCAATCAGGTCGTTGATAGTCATGGTTGACTTACCGCCGATGACGATCTGGGGATTGAATTTCACGATATTCTCTTTCGGGATATATGGCCTACTCATACAGGCATATCTAGCTTCATCCGCCGCGTGGTCTTCGCTGGCTGTGTCTAAGTCCTCTGGCCGGTTCTCGTCATGCTGCAACACGGGAACGGTCCTTATAAAATCCGTACACGTCGAAAAGACGTACATCATCGGGCGCTCGCCATAAGGCTCCCCGAAATCTTCCCCGACCATCCTAGCCCGCATCATATCCCATCCGCCAAGGGCGCCACGAGTGCCAACCCGTTTGTTATCAGCTTTACGCCAATTTATACCCTTCATATTCTCAACAATAGAGGGCCCGCCATCCTGGGAGAAGGCGGCGGGGTCGATAACGCTATAAGCTATTTTCTCCCCCGCGTCCCTTTCAAGTATCCCCTCGCCAACTTTCCCGGCTGTTAATTTCAACCCTGTGTCAGGCTTAACAATGTTTGATATAGGGTCACGCTCACAGCCATACCATTCCCGATAACGAATAATCGCCCCGCGCGGAAGATGTGCGCCACACACGGTTTCAAACCAATCAGGCACAACAGCCCACCAGCCGACTGAAAACGGCTTCGCGCTACCCCAGTCACACGAACGGAATCTAAGCCAATCCTTTGGGACCTCAAACGGCCTGATAACATGCTCCGGCCCCCAACAATCGAAGAAGGCCCCCTCCACAATATCCCAGTCGCCATACAGCCACGCCCGCACCAGTTCCCGGCTACCCGACTGATAGAGCCGTGCGACATAACCAGGGTCGGCCATTAATGTGGGGTTGTCTGATAGTTTTGATGGGATGAAAACCCTCGATTGCCTCACCTTTTCATGAGTGAAGGGGTTTTCCCATTCTTCGGATATAATTTCATAACCCGTCGGGCATGGGTCTATATATCGGGCCTTAACCCATTGATGCCCTGGACCGCCAGGGTTGCCCGTGGCGTGGAATTGACACGGAACACCTGATGAACTTCTAAGCGTGGCCCTAAGTTTATTGATTGGCGTTGGGGTTTTCCAGTTGGTTAATTCTTCAAAGAATAAATCCGTATACGAATGGCCCTGATAATTTTCCGCGTCAGAATCACGCTCAAGGTACTCAAATTTTAGCCGGGCCCCACTGGGGAATACCCACTGCTTTTTCTGGTCCGTGTAGATTGCCCCCATAGGGCCGTAGATTTCCTTGGACCGCTCAATAGCCTCTTTTAAATCCTCCCGTGTCTTACGGAAGAAAACTCCGACCGTAGCGGCGCCGTACTTTTTTTGTTTAAGGGAAAACTTCCCTAGCATGGCGTCTGTTTTGCCGCCGCCGCGTGCGCCACCAAAGAATATTTCGTCTAATGGGCACTGGACTAATGCCTGCTGCGGCTGGCTGAAGGGGGCCCAAGCTATGGGGGTCAGTGTGGCTTGTGGTGCGCCGCCCATTCCTCTGGCTTCATAATCTGGTCAGTAACGTCAGCGTTGACATTAGTGTTCTTGTTTTCCGCCCTATCGACCACCAGTCCGTGTAGTTTCGCTATCCCCATGCTTGCGCTTATCGCAGCGCTTGGCTGGCCTAGTTGGCGGGCCTGCTCCCGGTCCTTCTCAATCTCTGCTGTAAGATTCTCAATCGTTACACCGCATTTATCGGCGTGCTGTGCCTCAAGTTCCGCTAGGGCTTCCTTAACTTCAATAATTTTCAATAGGTTGTTTGCGATTTGGCCCGCTGTTTTTTCTGAATATCCAGCGCGGATCGCGGATTGAAGGCCGTTCCGGCTAACGGCGTATTCCCGCACAAACGCTTGGCGCTTAGGGTTCATGGTCCTCTCCACTCTCCGGGTCTCGACCCTGAATAATTCTCGATAACTTAATTCCTAGTTCCGAAAGCATGTCGTCCAGTCCATGCCCTGATTTTCCCCGTCCTACAAAAACCACTTCCCGCAATATCCCGGTATCTTTGTCGTAAGCCAGCGAAACTTTCAAGTGGTGTCCTTCACCAATTGTTACATCCCACGTTGTCGATGGTATCCTATTTGCTACCTTCATTTAATCCCTTTGTGTCAACCCGGTGGCGTTCTGCCCCGGTATTGACTGACCCTTGGTTTCGGTTCCTCATGGTTACAGCGTTAGACAATCCAACGCCAAATTTATTATCCACACTTATCGACTGTGATGCAATAGTTGAAAAAGGCAGGGGGCGCCAATCTAAGGCCAGGGAGGAAAACCAAAGCGGCGCCGCGCCCCTGCAAGTTGTGATTATGCCGTGATGTTAATTTTTTCCGCAAGTGTTTTTTCGATGCGCTCCATTTCAGCGTCGAATATGGCGATGATCTCGTCAAAATTATTCGTCGCCCATTTTATTTGATTGTCTACGTCTTGCCTACCGGCGGCCCGCCCTATCGCAAGGCCGGCGAGGAATCCGTCCGCAAATGTTAATGTTTCCATCATTCTCAATACCTTCCACCCAAAACAGCCTTGATATGTTTTTCGGAAAAACCTTTTTCCCGTGCCCAATCAACATAGTTTTTCGCTTCTTCAATTCCATTTATTTTATCACACGTTCTAATTATCTCCGCGATTTTACGAGAACGGTTTTTTCGCATAAATGGTAAATGGATTGCGGTATCCGTCTTTTCATTTTTAGTCGCTGGCATCGCAGCCGCTATTTTTTCAATAGCGGAATAATATAAATCCCCAGGCGAATTCACGAACCAATACTCAAGCGACATCCTTGAGAATCTTCTACCGCCCCAAGAACTAGACATTTGTTAATGGTTCCATTTTATTTTTCCTTTTTGGTAAGAAATTTCTCGATCCGTCGTCTAACTAACTGAACGCAACAAACCAAGGGATTGCCACCGTGAATAAAATAATCACCACCGAAGACATGAGAATCGCCATCATCCAGTTTGCCGAGGAAAAGAGCTTTGTTGAATTGCGGGTTCTGGCGATGGTTGCGAGCGACGAAGCATTGATAAAGATCATTAAGTACATAACCGGGCGCTAAATGGGTGGGGTTAGGGGAATTTATTCCTCTAACCCCCTTTTTAGCATCTGACGCTGCCGGCGGCGGGCACTTTGTATTACGTGCCGCCTGTTATTAGACTCTCGGCATTCATCACACCTACAATTGTGGTTTTCATATCCAGCCCGTGTTCCGTGCCTCCATGGCCTTAGTGTCCCCCGTGTAAAAGCTTCCTTTTTAGTTTTCCCATACAAATTAAGTCTTTTATGTAATGTTGACGTTTTAATTCCAAGATATTCAGCCCATTGTGTTAATGTTTTTCTACAACCATTATATTCAATAATATGGTTTGTTCTTTGGTTATTGTTTTGTTGCTTAGAATCTGCCCAACGACAATTTTCGGGGTAATACCCTTTTTCATTATCAATTCTATCTAATGATGTCCCGATTGGCCTTGGTCCCATATCGCTCAAAAATCTATCAAAACTATCAATCCAATTATGACAAATTGTTATCCCCCTACCCCCATATTTAGAATACGCATCGTGGTTTTTATTTAAGCACCTCGCCTTCATACTTTTCCATGAATTATATTCAGGAGTCTTTGATTTCATTTTATCAACCTTCAAAAATTAACTATCAATCGCTTTCATATATAACCTACAATATCCAATCGTGTCAAATAAATGGTCAATTTCATTATGGTCGCCTGATACGGCCCTCGCCAATTTAGATGCGACCATTTCCAGCGCCTCTCGTTGCTGGTGGTTCATTTCATTCCAAGACGGGCCGGTGCGTAGGAGAATTTTGATCCCTTGAGCGATACCCGCTACATATAAAAAATCCCCGTGCGTTTTCGACCGCTCGTCAATCGTGACCTCTATATCGTTTGGCATATCATCCTCCTTAAAACGGAATTTCGTCATGAAGATCAACTTTGGCATTCATCACCTTCGCGGTCGGGAAACTGGTTTTAACATCACTTACCAGCTTCAGGGTTTCGGATTGTAGGATTTCGCCAATCTCATCCAACGAGAAAACCGCAACGCCGTCCAGCTTGGCGTCCGTCTTGATCGCCTTTATCGCGTCCGCGTTACCCTGGGCGACGGCGAACTTAAATCCAGCCTGCGTCGTGTGGCACCAGATTGAAGGGGCTAGTGGCTCATGCCCTGCGGCCTCGGCTTCCTCATCCATTTTATTCCAGCCACGTATCAGGACCGCCGCCCGCTTGGCAACGTCTTGTGGATTGCCTTCGATGATGGCGGTGTCGAGTTTTGCCTTCGCCGCGCCGAACCGTGCGGCTGTGTCTGGTGATACCAATTCGGGGAGCCGTTCGCACCCCCACTTCAATTCCATCCGGTTTGCAATTTTATCCAGCGGCTTGATGGCGTGGTGTATTGCATCCAGGTTTACGTTGCCGACGGCTTCGTGATCGGTGAACGGATCGGGTCGCCGTCTTTTGGTTTTGGTTGCCATCTATTCATTCCTCTTTTTGCTCTAAAAACCCTTTCTGGCCCGCAGGGGAAACTTCGCAAAATTTGCGGGAATTATTGCGCACATTTTTAGTGCGCTAATAATTTCGTTTCCCTTAGGGCCAGAAAAAAAATTGCGCACCCCATTTGCGCTAATTTTGCGCCAATTTCCGCGCCAATAATTATAACCCATTATACTGCAACCCCTGGTATCTTATCCACATTAACAAACAACCCTTTTTCTTCCTTCCGGGTATCTCCATTCCGGTATGTTTCTTCGTAAATTACGCCGTTATCTTTCCAGATTTTCAGGATGACGCGGGCGCGTTCTTCATCAACATCGAGGTTAGCGTCAACGAGTAGGTTGCCCGCCCATCGCTTGCCTTTGTTTTTTGAGTATCTAACATCTTGGGTATATCCATCGAAAATCTTATTCAATACCCCCTGGACGACATCTATTGATATGCCATCAAACGGGTCTGGTGGGGTCCATGATGACACCACGCCGACGCTATCCCCTGGCTCGAATTCATCCCCGTTGTCCAGAATGATTGATTCCCGCTGTAACCATCGTGCCTTTTCCGCAGGCGGCGACATATTACCCTTAGCGTCATCGACGCGGATATACCAATTCCTCTTTAGTTGCGGTATCCCCATCGCTTCGGCCTCTTTATCGGACATAACAGCTATGGTCCTGGCCGACCTGACAGCGCCGCTTATGGCTGATGCACCTCGCGCTTGGTTGATATCCCCTGCGGCCTGCGCTTGCCCCGTGGCGGGCTTCCTGACGTGGTGGGCGAGTTCTATGGCGCACCCGGTTTCGTTCGCAATCCTGGCGTACTGATCTAGCACGGCGTCTATCTGCTTGTTGTCATTTTCCTCGACGTGGTGGGACTTAACGAATGGATCAATTGACATAACTTTTATGTCGTTCCTTTTTATTTCCGCAATAACGGCATCAACATCTGGCGTGGCGACGACGATATTGCCGACCTTTTCAGCGATGATTAGCTTCCTGTCCCGTGCGCTATCAAGGAATAGTGTGTCCCTAATCTCGGAAAGTTCGATATCATACTTTTTACAGATCGCAACGACGCGGCGCTGGAGTTCATCTAACGGGTCTTCCAGGTTATAGTGCCACACGTTGCATTGGTGCTTTGGTACATCGCCTATCAGTGTTCTATTGGTCGCCAACGCGACTGAATCTGTTAATATGACCGTGGTTTTAGAGCCGCCACCTGCGGCGATTGTCGCAACTACGTATTTAGATATCAGGTGCGTCCCATAAAGGAATTCCCTGCGTGGTATGCTGAATTCCGCGATATCCCCGAACGGTGTTGCTTTTAATTCACCATCGACTTTTTCCCGCTCTTTATACTCTTCCTTAACCTTTTCTGCCGCCGCTGTGGTGTCAATTTCCGGTTCCCACGTAGTGTAACCATACTGCTTCGCAGTGTGTATCAGTGTGCCGGCGCCGATGGCCTTAACGTCACCCATAGACTTCCATAGCCGCGCTGTTTCCCTGTCGTCGTATTTTGCAGACCGCTTCGACCACCTATCGAACAGGTCGAACCCATCTTCCCCTACCGCGCCTTTTATGGCGTGTGCTGTATAAACCCAGTCATCATAGTGAACGTCATTGTTGGGGATGAACATCACCGCGTGTTCAATCTTTTCTAGGCTGGCTTTTTGCGGCGATGCCGCGAAGTCGAACTTGCCTGTTGTACCGCCACCCTCCGACATGCTGCGCGACTTGATGGCACCGAACCCGGCTAGTGTGTTATTCGCCGCTGCAATGAAACCCGCAATTTCGTTTGGCGTGATGGCCGTCAGCTTGGTGGGCGGAACGTCGATTAAACTGTCATCCGGCCATGAATAATTGGTGCCTGTGTCGGGGTGCTTGCCGCTGGCAACGAATTGCTGACCCTCGGCTAACACCTCGACGCAAGCATCTTGGCCGGCTATCTCGTATATTGCGGTCTTGGTTTTCCTGAAACTTTCGGTGCATCTGAAAACGAACAGGGTCTTCGGCGCTGCGCCAACGCGCTGCGGCGCGAAGCCTAGCCGGTCGGTGACTAATTCAATGATGGCTTGTGATGCGGGGGCGTCTTTAACATCTATATCAATCGCTATGATGCTGTGATCGCCGCCTGTCAGAACTCCGATATTCGCGTCACCGTGGGCT
>Ga0208899_1001635_pt1 | contig 15677 bp, 12 predicted proteins | sample VirMetDEL_Nov_24_FD_184518 | JGI IMG/M metagenome (GOLD analysis project Ga0208899, IMG submission 184518) | Aqueous microbial communities from the Delaware River and Bay under freshwater to marine salinity gradient to study organic matter... | ecosystem: Environmental > Aquatic > Marine >... | reverse complement strand
CAAATGGAGCGTATGATATTTTTTTGTTTGAAATACGATCAGGAGATGCGTCCCTAGTCTCAAAGAATTCTTGCAAGGCTCTTTTTTCTGCAGGAGTTTTAGCATTTCTAAGAACGTCATTTAAAACTCTTCCAAGATTTGCATACTTTTCCTTCTCACCCTTCATCAACATCCTTGCTTCTTCTAGAACTTTATACTCATTAACAGTCATCAAAGGCTCAATGTATTTCTGAATAGCCTTGAATGAACTTTGCATAATACTTCTGCCTTTCTCAGCAGCCTGAGTATTTTGCACTGCATCTCCTATGATTCTTTTACCTCTGCTTTCAAATATACTAACAGCTTTGTCATCATAAAGAATAGCCTGCTCACTTTTAAATTGGCCGTCATTTAAAAGAATGTAGCTACTAGATCCATAATCTTCTTTTTCATTTGTATATTTAATTGAGTCGTAGCCGTCTTCTAATAAAATATTCCTTACCTTTTTGGCAAAAGATTTTCTTTGTGCTTCTGATACAGTTGTTGAAAGTTTTTTCTCGCCCTTGGCAATAGAATAAGCAACCTCTAATATTTTATTAAGGGTATCATTTTTGCTAGCATCTTCTAAAAGTACCTCTCTAATCCAAGCAAACGGATTATCAAATGCTCCCAAGTCTGCCATCTCTAAAGGATTTTTAATACTTGCATAGCCAGAGTACATAACTTCTTGATCGCTTCTAGGCAGGAATTGACCTTCAGCTATAGACTCTAATCTTTCTGCAGCTGCTTGCCTAGTACCAACGTGAAGACCAAGCTCAGTTTTTTCAAAAACTGGAGCAGTAAAGTTAACTAAAGATCCATGATAAACAATATCTTTTACCTTTGAATCTTTTAAAAATTTGTTTCTTCTTATAACTGCAAGACGATCTTTTGCTGCTCCCTCATAAGTTCTTAAAGCATGAGCTGGAACTCTTCCTACAGAATACTGAACAAGAGAAACAATATCATCAACGGATACTTCTGGTTTTGCATTTGGATCAAAAGGTTTTAATATCTTTGCAAAGAATCTATTAAAGGCTTTTGTAATTTTATTCCACAAAGATGGCTTTATATCGGCAGCTTTAAACTGAATAACATGAGCAAGAACCTCCTCCCAGAATGAAGAGTTGTCTTCATTTCTTACCCACCGATCAAACTCTCCAATGTTTCTTGCAGGAGCGCCAATCTTTAATTCAGATAAAGGTATTCTCTTGCCATAGTAATTATCAAGAACAGCATTTACTGCATCAACAACTACATCATCTCCAGACCTATGCAGTTTATATATCTGGTCTAGTACCTGAGCAAACTCTCTATCAGATAAAATATTTTTACCGTAATGAACTCCAAGCTCATGTAGTATCAAGCCTCTAACATCGTTTGTATTATTAGCTATGTTGTCGATAATAAATACAACACTTCCGTTTTGAGCATCAACAAAAGCATTAGTTTCTTTCTTGATATTCTTGTATCTTTGAGAAGAAGATACGACTTGGTTGTAAGTCATCAGCTTTATAAAGCCAATATCAATCATTCGCTTAGTAGCTTTGCTTCCCCAGATGTCATTCATCTCTGACATTAAGGCGTTGCTTGCAAGAACTGGAGATTCAAATCCTTTTTCTGGCGCTGCAGATCTTGACTCTTTTATGTTAGAGTCACCCCAACCAAGGTCATCATCATCAACTATAAAGTTAGATTCATCTTCTATGTAAGATGTATCAATCTCTTGGTCTGAGTTCAGCCATTCAGTTATAGCAAGAACATATGTAGCCTTGCTAGGCTTTTTCTTTTTATCCCTATAATCAACGCCTTCTTTTGATTTAAAAAATTTATCTGGGTATAATTGGAAAGAACTTTCCTGAGACTCTATAGATTCGGCAAGCTTTTTAAGGTCGCCAAGGGACATGCCACCATTTTTCTTGGTGTTGTTTAGTGTTAGAAGTACTGTATCTTTTTCTCCTGACTCCCACATATCCATCATCACTGTGTAGTCATCGAGAAACTGATCAGAAAGAGATTGAATATCTTCTACTACATCTTTTTCTTCAGCAAAGACTTCAGCTATTTCTTTTTTTTTTAACTCATCAACTCTTGCTGCAGCGTCTAATATTTCTGCGTCATCTGTTTCGCTGTATCTATCTTTTAAGAAAAGCTCCTCTTCTTCTGCCTCTTCACGCTGAGCATCTGCTTCACTTGATTTTATCGCTTTGGAAGCAACATCTGCAACATCTTCACCAGAAATATTATCTATAAATGCAGACTCTAGTACACCCTTATCAAGCAAAAGCTCAAACCAATCTTGCAATGATTCATCTGGATTTGATGGAACCATAGCGTATTTAATCTGTGCTTTTGATTGAAGATTTTTAATCTCTTTTTTGGCGTCAGCTATTGTAGCTTTCTGCTCACTAGTAAGAGGCTTCTTATCTTTCTTGCTCTTATCATTGATACGATCAATTCTTCTCTGTGCTGCCAATATTTCATTGGCATTATCTACAACATCAACAGGAGCAAGAACCGCCTTGTCGTTTTCTATCTGACTAGTAATGTAATCATAGAATAAAAACGGCTGTTGTTGAACAGAATCTGAGATCCTTCTGGCATCATTAAGATCAGCAGCACTAAAGTAAACAATCTCTATTCCCTTTCCTTTGTATTGAACTGCAACGTCGTACCCAGCCGAAGACATTCTTTCGGAAAGATGGTAGTTTGTTTTTACGCTTGGAACAATATCCCTCTTGTCTTTACTATTCTTATCTCCAGATTTTCCGGGAATAGTCTGAGGAATCCTTGCTCTTCCAGCAAACTTACCAATGCCTTGATCTTTGGCCTCAGCCAAAATTGCTGCTTTTCTTTCTTCAGCGGAAGACACTTTTGCTTCCTGCTTTGAAGTTATAATAGCAGATCTTTCTCTTGCGCGAGATATCTTTGATGCTTCTCTCTCAGCGGCAGTAGATTCTTTTGAAGCCTTATCAACTCTTCGCTGGTAAATCTTGTCAAGCTCTTCCTGAGTTGCTCGATTAAGCATATTACTAGCATTAAGTCGATTTGTACTTGCCTTGAATGGCTCTCCATCCACATAGGTTTGGTAAGGTTTTCCTTTCTCAAGAGGGTTATTTAATTTCTTAATCTCTCCCATCTTGCCCGGAATATTAGGAAGTTCCTGTGGGGTAGAGTACTTCCTCTTACTTTCCTTTGGCTCTTCTACCTGCTTACCTTTGGAAGGCTTCTTACCTTGAAGTTTTGAAAGCTCAGCATTAAGATTAGTCAGTTTTGTCTGGCCTGTATTTAATACAGTCCTGTTTGCAGCGTACCTTCTTGCCTGCTCTAAATAATTATCAGCAAATTTGCTAAGCCGGGAATCGTTTCTAATTACATCAGCTCTTTTCTGAATAGCTTTGTTTACTACAAAATTCTGAGCAGTTACGTCTGCAATGGCTTTCTTTTCAATTTCAATTAAAACCTTTTGCTCGTCTATCTCCTTCTGTAGATTAGCTATCTTTTGCTTATCTGCTCCAGATTTTAGCTTGCTTTTTTGTGCGTCAGATCCAAATCTACTGATTGCAGCATTTTTTACAGAATCTAGAGATCCAGTAAATTCAACGGTCTCCCCTCGATAAGTAACATTGTACACATTCTCTGCATCAGTTGATCTAATAGTAGTAGGATATCCATTTAGAGTACCAGAGATAGACCCATCTTTCTTCTCTCTCCATACAACAGCTCTATCTTTCTGTCGTTTAGATGGTTCTTTAGCAGGCTCAGCCTCTTGTTCAACCTCTGGTTTAGACTTTGGTTCAACTGCTTTTTCTTCTGCCTTTTTTGTCTCCCTTTTAGCCTCTGTTGTTTTCTTCTTCTCAGGCTTAACAGGAGCCTCCTCAGCAGCTTTTTTAGGTTTAGTTGGGGATGTGGTAGCGCCCTCCTCTGTCTCCTCTTGAGCGGCCTCTGGTTTCGTCTCAGGAGCAGGCGCAGGTTTTGTAGTTGCTTTAACCTTGGGCTCTGCTGCAGCACGCTCTCTTGCATCTGCTTCGCGCTCAGCCCTAAGATCTTTGATTCTGCTGTCTACTTCTTTTCTAAATAAGCTTCTAGCTTCCGGACCAAGCTCTCTCCCAACGGACTCAGCCTCTGACTCAGACATTGCTTTGATGGTTCTAATAGGAGTATCGTCATCCACATTTAAATATGGAGTAATGAATCTGTAAGCCCTATCTTCTGCCTCCAGCTTGTTAATCTCGACTTGTCTTGCTTGGGATTCTGCCTCACGAGCAGCTTGACGATCATCAATTTCACGCCTAGTACGCTCCTGTTCTGCTTGTTGTTTGGCAGCGTCTGCTTGCTCAGCCTCCATTCTTGCAAGTCTTTCTTGCTCAAAAGCTCTCAAGTCTTCCAATGTTGGAGAAGGTGAGGCTTCTGGAATTCCCTGCGCTCTACGTCTTGCTCTCTCCTGTGCTGCCCTAGCCTCATTAAGCATGTCAACATCTTGCGCTGTTTCTGGTACGCCCTGAGCCTTACGCCTCGCCCTTTGCACCGCCTCACCACCAACTTCAACATCTGCATTGGTAAGAGTAGTTGGACCAAGACCAGTTTTAATTACTGGCTCTTCAGACTTAGCCCCTTCATCTGCACGTCGTCTTATTTCTTCAGTAAGAGCAATGTCTTCTTCAGTTGCAGCAGCAGCTCTAGCACGCTCTTGTGCTCTCTGCTCTCCCGCAATGGTAGGCATTTCAACTCCACGGGCCTGATCAATTCTTGCTTGCTCTTCAGCTCTTCGCTGCCTGCCTTGCTCAAGAATTCTGGACATTCTTGGCATCAAAGGCTCTGGCTGTGGGGCAGCTTGAGGCATATCGTATTCGCCTTCTATTGGCTGCTCTCCTACAAATACACCTGAAGCATCATCTCTGCGAGGAAGTATTTCTGGCATAGAAGTTTGAGCGTCTACATCTACTTCTTCACCAGCTTGTCCAGCTGCTTCAAGCCCAGCATCTGCTCGTTCTGCAATAGTTCTTGATGTTTCTTCCTCAAGAGTTGGCTCAGTTCTTCCTCCGCCTATTTCAATGGTAAGCTTTCCATCTTTAATAGTAACGCCCGGAGGTAGATTATTTGGATCAACATTTTCCAATATGCCAAATGCAGGAACCTCTATCTGAGAAGGTCCCCCTTCTACAGGAGTAACAATATTTCCTTCTTGATCCCTTACTCCCTCTCCCTCTTGTGTTGGAGTGGTGTCTACATCAACCTCTTCTCCTAACTGGCCAGCAGTTTCTGGAGTTTCAACAACGTCAGGAGAAACGGTTGGGTAAGCAACATTAAGCTTCGTCAAGTTCTTTGCGTTCTTGACCTTTTTTATCTCACGATTAATTCTTATCTTTGCAATTCTATTTGGAGCGTTTTCTAGTTCCTGCTCCAGAGTTGCAACAATCTCATCCTTTCTTGTTTCTAATGCTCTTTTAGCTGACTGTCTATTTGAGTGTTGAACTGCTTGACCGGTAACGGTAAAGCCAGTAGTTCCAAGACCGCCAAGAACTTCCAAGAAAGCTTGCTTGCCAATGTCCTCAGCAGTAAGCTTAGCGTCAGTTCCTATCTTAGTAAGAATTTCCTCTGATGCTCCGCCTGCAGCCTCCCATCCAAGATCTCTCTTAATGGCATTTAATGAAACCTTTAAAAGGCCTGCATCTGCAAGTTTTTTAGATGGCGCAAGAAATGGCAATCGCTCAGCAGCAACGTTTATAACAGCGCTAGTAGCTGCAGCGGCAACATCTAAAGGGCTCGCCTCATTATTTGTAAGGCCCTTATTCGCCATTCTTTCATTAAGCGTTCTTTCTGTCTCAGAAACAAGAAGAGGAGCGCCCATTGCTGGAATAGCAGAAAGCAAGTACGCGGCAGCGTTAGGAAATTGGTCTCTTACAAAAAGCAATGAGGGCATAAAGTCCCCATTCTTTAGACCCTCAAATACTTCATCACCAGTTACTTTGATACGATCAGATTCTGTTGCTTTTGATACACCCATCAAAATATCTTGGGCAGTCCTAAAAATAGAAGCGCCAGTTGACTGCCAATCAGAATCATCAGCGTCATCATCTATCCACTCAAACACAGTTCCAGCAGCGCCGGATAGATTGCCAACAATAGATGAAAGAGTAGATACAAAATCACCAGCAGCCCCAGTAAACGTCCAATCACTTGAAGAAGCAGCAGTCTCCGTAGGTTGCGACACAGCGCTAGGAGATTGAGGTCTGTAGGTGTCTGTGATACTACCTAGTAAAGCTTGTACATCTGGTTGAGTAGCCATTAATATTCCTTCAATACTTCGTTGATTAAGCCGCCGCCTGTTCTGACTTTGTTACCATATTTATCAACTGTATCTCCGGGTTTAGATGTTTTTGAAGCGCCCATACCCCTAAAGATATTGGCAAACCTTTTTTGAAACTCTGCATTGCTGATCTGTCCTTTTAAGAACTGAGTAATTCCAGCATCTTCTGCTGCTAGCGCAATCAGCTGGTCTTGGAATGTTTTATTAAATACGATATTATCTAATTGATCAGCTGTCATGCCAAGATATTTTTCTGCAATTGGTCTAATAAATACGCCATATTTAAACTGACCAACACCAACAGCCTTGTCTCCGTATTTTTCTCTGATCTGTTTAATAGTCATGTTTGTTAACTCAGAGTCCCCCTTCGTACTACCTGCAACAGCGTTGTATCCATTAACATTAGATTCGGCAGCTTTAACAAGAGGTGCAAGCTCCCTAATAAGTCCTGATTTTTTAATCTCAATATCTTCAGATTCTTTTGGTATGTTTGTTGGGTACACGTCTACGGAGCCCATTTCCATAACATTTGGATCATTCCAAGGTTGCTGAGAAAGCCTGTAGTTAACAGCTTCCTCGCTAAAAGGATCTTCAAAGGTAACAGTTTCTGATGCTGGTTCAGTAGTAGCAATACTGCTTCCACCCAACAGACCACCCTCCATCATCAGTTGCTCTGCTTGTCCTACATCACCTTCAAATATAGTTCCCTCTGGTGTACCGCTACCTATTAAACTACCGATTCTTCCTTCTAATGCTTCCTCTCCTCCGGCAATTGCAATAATTGCCTCTTTTATTTCTTGTTTAATATCGTCAGGAAGAGATTTAATAACGCCGTCAGCAATCTTTATCACTTTATCTTTTGCTAATTTACCCAATGGGCTGTTAAAAAATTCTTCAGCGGTTTCTTTTGCTGCTGCAACAGCATCTCTCTGCATCTGTTCTTTGTTAATACCACCGGGAGGAGTTTTGTAACTATCCCCTTTAAACAATGCATCAGGAGTGTCAGATTTTTTTATTGCATTTAAACTCGCTACTGCCTCAAGAGCTTTCTCAGCTGCCTCAGCAGCTTGTTGTCTTGTAACATTTGAAGAACCAATATAAAAAGCACCTAAGATTGCTTGAGCATCATCAATAGAGGCTAACGTAGTCAGCACTTGTTGTTTTGTTTGAGGATCAAGAGATCCTTTCATTGGATCAGTCTCTAATAATTTTATCCAGTCACTAGATTTTTTTCCTAATTGCTCATACAAAAATTTGTATTTATCTTCCTGTCTAATTAGAGCAGCGCTTTCAATACCAGCTTGATATCTTTCTTCTTCTTTTAAAGCGGCTTCTTTTGCTGCCACAACAGGGGCAATTTCTTGCATTCCAGTGCCAACTGCACTTAACAAACCTCCCAACTTTTTAATTGCCATCAGTTGCCTCCATTGGGGCTAGCATTCCGCCAGCTGGTTGAGGTTGTGGCACTCCGCCAAGCGCTCCGGTAAGCATGTTCATTAAAGATTCCTCTGTAACTTGAGGATCATTTGACTCAACTGCTGCATTGATTGCATATGTTAAAGCTTCTCCTGCAAAAGCCTGTTCTTTCTGCTCGTTTGCAAAATCAATAACACCCTTGCTTTCGGCTAAATCCATAATCTCATGAACAATCTCAGCCATAATTTCAATTTCAATACCGCGATCAATATCGTTACCATCCTCCTCTTCAAGAGCAATCTCATTAGTAACTAAGTTACCAGCAACTTCTCCTAATTTTTGAGCGCTTCCATTGCTAATCTGCTGAAGAATGTCCGCTACTCCATCAGAGTAAATGTAATCAACAATTTTTAATACAACACCTCTAGCTTGTGCAACTTCTTGCTCTGATGCTTCTTCGATAGCAGGATCTTGATCACCTGATTTAACAGGGGCTCCTGCAGGCATTGGCATTGCTCTTGCTTGATCTTTAACCATATTAATTCCTTAAGATAAAAGTCCACCACCACCAGTAGGAGGAGATGGCATTCTAGGTGGAGTGTATCCTTGCTCAGTAGTAACCCCTTCAGCATTTGCAACAGTAGGGCTGGTAAAGCCCATATAAGTTCCAGACAAAGCGTTTGCCCTATTTTTAGCTGCAATTTCAGCCATTGCTATTTCTTCTTTAATTCTTAATTCTTCGTAATCAAATTCAAGTTGAGCTTCAAAATTTTGTTGGCTAAAATCCTCATCATCAGAAAGAAGATTCCCAGCTACCTCAAGGGCTTTTCCTCCAATGTAAAGATCCATTGCATCCATTCCTTTTATTTTTCCAAAAGTCCAAGACGCAGCTTTGCTAACTCCATCAAATATAGAGCCAAGACTAAATGACTTTGAAGCAGTACCAGTAAGCCAGCTTGGTGGGCCTTTAACGCTGTCCATAGCAGAAGTTGCAATAGTTCCTGCAGCAGACTTACCACCAAAACCAAATAAAGATTTAAGGCCCTTTAAAAAACCGCCGCCACCGGCAGATGAAGTTCCACCAAAAGCCCCAACTCCAGCAGCAAGAGCAGCTGTTGCTACAATAGCTGGAACAATCTTTTTCATCCTGCTTTTCTTTTTAGGAGTAACAGCTAATCTTGACAAGCCTGTTTCCCTATCAATTCCTACTGTTTTAATCTTTGTCATTGCCATAATTAAAACTCCGGAGGTGTAATACTTTCCATCGCAGCCTTAGCAGCATCAGCACTCATTCCCTGTTGAGTTGCAATAGATGTTCTAGCACTAAGAACTGCTCTCCAATTTGCAGATCTTTCCGCTAACTGTTTTAAAGCCATGTCAATACTTCCCTGAAGTTTAGACAAGAAAGATTTATAGTATGCTTCGTTTTGAGCAGCTTTAAATTCGTTGCTGTAGTTTTGATTAGCTAATCTTTGTTGCATAAAAGCATCAGCATCCCTTTGTGCAATAGGAACAGCTACGGATAAAATTGCGCTCATAACAGCCTCTTCTGCAATTGAACTATTAAACAACCCCCTAGCAGCCATAGACTGTAATGCTTTGGTACTAGCGGCTCTAAACAATGGGTTGTTTTTATTAATCAAAGATTTAAGCCTGTTCTCTAAAACTTCTGAGCTTGCGCCTTCTTGTACAATTTCTTCTAGATCAGGAAGCTGTAATTTAGATGTATCAATTGTTGCACTTTTTATGTCTTCAACAATATCTGATTTTGGGGGAGTAGCTTTTTTAGGAGGTGGTGGAGGCGGCGTAGGCGGCGTAGGCGCAGGCTTTCTAACACCAGAAGATCCTCCGCCTCCTGTTGATGCACTTGGGGCAGGAGTTGGCGTAGGAGTTGGGGTAGATCCAGACCCTACTGGAACAGTCTTCATTCCGGGTATCTTAAAAATCTCATCAGCTCCAGTGCCGTACTCTACAGGAGTATCAGAAGGAGCCCCGACATAACCAGCACTTAATCCTTTTTCTTTGTGTACATATTTTGTTTCTCCTCCTTCTCCTCCTGATACCCTAGCAATCTCAAACCCCAGTTCTTTTAAGGCTTTTTCTTTTTCTCTAATCTCAGCAGCTCTTGCCCTATCAGCGGCAAGATCTCCACCTCCTCCTCTTAATGAAGGTAATCCTTGAGGAGTAATCTTAGAATCAGGTGAACCTTTAACAGCATCTCGCCGCCTTAAAAGCTTACGCTCTTCATTAGTAACATAGGCAAGACTTGTATTGCCTCGCTTCATTGGAATGTTCATCGCCTAATTCCTCTTGGAGAATAGTTTACAACCACGCCTTGCAACGTGATAGGTTTATCATAAATAGATTCGTTTTTAATTATAAGACTCATGTTTGTGCCAATACCATTAATTTTTAATCTTTCTGTCGCAACAACTGTAATGCCAGTATCATCATTAGAAATGTCATCTTCATTCCATTGGTCTGCAGTTACACCAACAGTGTAAGTTGTTGCTGACGGAGATGTCTTTGGATTAAAAGTTCCGCCATAATCTAAGCTTGGCTGAATAGTAAGCGTAGTTGCAGTGTCAGCATTTACCTCTAAATTTAAATCTCTAAATCTTTTCTTTACCTGTGGTGATCCATAGTTATGGTAAGCAGTCCTAATAAAAGATGGTACTGACTGGCCATCAAAGCTAGTACCAGAATCAAGCTTTCTAACATAACCATCATCAAAGCCTCCATAAAGAACCTCAAACCCATTAGAATCTTCAGCAGAGCAAACAGAAGATATCTGGTGCTTCAAAGTAAATGGCATAATACCTTGGTTAGACCTGTTAATATAGGTCATAGATATACCAGTCTTGTCATTAAAGTAAAGTCTGTACTGGTTTTTACCCCTTACTCTTACAGATAAAATAGCGTTTGATTTCTTTTTCTGCATGTATGGATCAATAGCATCTGATGCAACAGCAGCCTGAAAATCGCCAAACGCTTGGACAGTAAAGATAGAAGTGATTCCTCTATCATCCAAGAAAAATGTTTGATCCATCTTTTGGATTGTATACTCAACAGCACCAGTTCCTTGGTGAAACCTTCTTAACTCCCAATCAGCTGCGGATGAACCATACAACATAAATGTGTTGTTCTTAGTAAATACAGACATTACATCATTAACTTCTGTGGAAAACCCAGTAACAACATCACCAACAGAAAGCTCTGCAGCGCCTGTTATAGCGCTCCATTTATTTGGAGCACCAATACTAGAGTGTTGAATAGAGCCGCTAGGATAAGAATAAAACAGATGCTTTGTGTGCGCGTTTACATGTTCTGGAGTGTCAGTATCTGTTCCAGTTTTAATCTTAATAAAAGTAGTGCCATCGTAAGAAAATCCATTGTCTACTCTGTTAACGCCATACATTGTAATTCCAGATGAGTCACCTCTGAAATTATAATTAATAAATTCGTATTTACCATTTGGATTAATAGTTTGATCGTATATCGTTCCGTCTGCTTTTGCCACAGTTACTTTGCTTGGCTCAGCAGCTCCGTTAACTAGCGCCCTGTTAGTTCCAAGAACTGTAATATTTTCGTTATCAGTCCAAGTTCCAGTATTATTTTTAATGGATAAATATCCAGCCGCAGTACCACCAGTCCATGTACCAGAAGATAAAGTGACGCTTGTTACAACGGCTGTTTTACCAGAGGTAGCACCTGTAATTGTATCTCCAGCAACAATCTCAGATGTACCTGTGTCAAAATTAAGCAACGACATTTGAAGGTCTTCGCCATCAACAAAACCTCCGCTAATGTCAGTCAATACCATAGTACCTTTAGCGCCAGTTTCCCACAGACCATAGTATGAAATACCAGCAAGGTTGGCAGTGGCCCCGCTAGTTGCTCCAGATATTTCTGTTGGAGTACCGGTATCTCCGGGAGTTGGCTCTCCAGAAGATGTAGTATTTTCAAAATCTAACGCTTGACCAAGCTCTACTTCAGACCATCCAGTAGATGACGACTTATACATGCCAGCAGTTGCGCCACCTGACTTATTTCTAAATGCATAGATATTGCCATTATATACCCATACACCAAGAACAGAACCTTCACCCGGAACAATAGTAATAAGGTTCCGTTGGTTCTCAATACGTTCTTGAAGCTCTGGTAAAAGATTTGCGTCCGCGTTCGCATCTCTTAGAACCGGATCGCCATAGGCATACGCGCTGGCGTAGATACCCATTAGCCAACCCTAACTACATTAAGTTGCCCGTATTGAAGTAGCATGTTCTGTGATGATCCTGAGTCATGACGTAGTCGAACAAGAAGATCAGAGTAAGTCGTATGCCCAGTGGTATCTATGATGCCGCCAGCAGCAATGGCCGCGGCCTCAGAAGTAGAACCAAGAAGTCTTTGTACTTTAAAGTTACTTTCTACTACTGATCCACCATCAGCCTGAGTAGCAAGCAACCAAGTCCAAATTACGTTGCCCGCAGTCCCTTGCTTGAAAGAGACATTCATTTGTGCCATGAACAATCCTTTTGTGTAGATTCGGATACGATCATTAGCGTAGTCAGCACTTGCTCCATAGGTAGCGCCATCGGTGTCATCAGAGCCGTTAGCGCCTGAACTACCAGTCGACCAATCAAGGGTTACAGTAGTCGCGTTTGCAACCGCTTGTGCCACAGGGGTACCATCGCCCGAGTTGCTGTTAATGTTGGCGTAAGATCCCATTGAAGAGACAACCATGTCCCGCATGTCTTGCGCCGAGATAGAGCCAACAGTATTGTCTGGAAAACTCGTTGCCAGTAGGTATGCTCTAGTACGTCTAGTATCTGCCATTATTTATACTCCACATTAAATGCGCTACCGTAGGCGCTATCTGCGTTAAAAATGTTTATTGTTTCGCCAATCTGAAATTGACCACTTACAACTGAATAGTAAATGTAACCCTGTGCATTGTCATTTGAAAATGATCCACCACTCGCGCCATCTTCTACTCCTTCTATCTCTACCTGAAGTATGGTCCCAACAGCGCCAGTGTTTTGGCCCTTTATCATGTCGCCGGGTGAAGGTATGTTCAGTAAAAATCCAGTGCCGTAACCAGAACCAAACTGCTCAAACAAGTTTGTTCCAATGGTAAAAGGAATTCTGTAGTAAACAACCTCTGATGGGAGAGTCTGCCCGTCAGCCCTTTCATACCCATCAATTCTGCTGTAGCGCCCCCTGATATCTACCTCAAAGTTTTTGGCGGCAAGACATTCCCCCGGACCAATAGAAAGCACTGGGTCAACAATGTTAAGGCCTCCCCTAAACGGGAAGTAGTATGTCTTTGTTCCTGCGGATACAGCCGGATTCCTTATCATTCTGTGAACACCGTGTAGTTAGCAAGATTCTGAACTCTTGAGAACCTTCGGTTGCTTTGGTTAGGAAGTTGTGCCGCCTCCAGTTTGTCTAGCAGATCATTAAACTCAGACACAGCAGACGACATAATTTCTGGCGCGTCGTTCTGCTCTGCATAGTACACTTTCGCCCTACATATAATGATTCTGTGGAAAGAAGCGGGAATGGGAGACACATCAGAATCATTAGCCAATGCCGTTGGCGCCTTCCAGTATTCAGCAGATATTGCAGTGGATGTATCTGGCGTCGGGTACAGGTCTATTACGTCATCTGGCTTAACTGTAAAAATCTCTGGAGTGCCAGAATCAATAGAGCCGTACTTGTAGTTTTCCTTGTACTCGTTCCACTGCACATACTCAAGCGGCTGATAGTTGTCCGTGTTAGGATCGAACACTACCGAATCAATGTTCCAGTATCCAAGATCTGATGGCGATGAAATAGTAGAAGTGCCTGCGGAAGTGGTGGTGTTGTATTCAGTCCACAAGTAATTCCAGTTAAACCATCTACGTTGGATATCAATGTCAGCGTCACGAATCTGTCGGACAATATCCTGCTCCTCCTCTGCTGTAGGCGTAACGCTACTGGGGCCAGATCCGGGTATTCCCACCTCTCTAGCCATGTCTTGGCAAAGTTGAAGATATGTACTCATAGATTTCTCGTTATGTCAGACACCACAATTCTTGGGTCTATGTTAGCCGCGCACAAAGCACCGCCAGTTGTTTCGTCTCTGTTGCACGTTGAAAATCCAAAGTGCATCTTATGGCATGGATAACAAGGACAATCAGCAGGAGTTATCGCGGTCGTGTTTACCCAATGCTTTGTTAAGTTTTCTTCGGAAGAGTGGGACAACAAAACAGTCTTGTGCATTGGCTTAGTACTTGCCGCATTAAGAACCCCTGTCTCTGGCCCGACAACAGCAGAGCAATGATCTATAAAGGCCAATGTTTTCCCGATAGACCACAACCCAGATCGAGTAATTACTCTTGGCTCCTTCTCCCAACCAACCTCTAAGATCTGGCACACCTGATCACCAACAGTAACGAATGAGACATCCTTCCTTAGTTTAAGAATAGATGCCATCATTGCGTCAGTCCAAGGCCACACTTTATGTACTGAGGAGCCAGACAAAGTAACCATTACCACGTGCTTTGTTTTAATTTTGCGCCTAGCGTTTTTTGCCCATTCCTTTTCTGAACTGGACGGGTAGTACACGGGATTGTGCTCGAACGGAACTCCCGCAAGTTTGTGAGTGTGCTCTATATAGTTAACGTTGCACCGCTCATGTATCTCTTCTTTAGATAAGTGGTATCCTTCGCTTGCCGCCACCCTATATTTTTCGCCCTTGGATTCAACAATCCTTTCAGGCGAAAGAAGTAAAGTGCGCTCAATAGATTCGGATAACTGAACAAACTTATCAAAGCATTGAGACATAACAGCCCAATAGTCATCCAGTCTGGTATTGCAAATCTGCCCACTCTTCTGGATTATTAACTCATCTACATGAGGATTGCATTTAAGAAGTTTTTCTCCCGCTTCGGATACGTTCACACATACCCTGTACCCTTCTTTCTTAAACATTGGGAATAAAGAAGACGCTTGGATAATGTCGCCAAATGCACCGTAACGGACAATGCAAACGGTTTTATTAGCACGTTTTCCCCCAAAGTCTTCTAAGGAGTAATCCTCTACCTCCTTAAAAGGCACAATTATTTTTTTCATAAACGGCTTATTAGTTTCTCTTTTAGTTCAATAATGCTGTCTGTCTTAAGTACTTCTAAGCCAAAAGACTTTGCTTTATTAATAAGGTTGTTCCTACCTGATAGACCTTTCTGGCTTTCAACCCATGACTTATCTATGTCTTTACTAAAAGAAATTAAATCGCCGTTAGCCTTATAGTAGTTATTGTTCTGGCTGTATTTAGCGCCGGGTTTATCTTCGATAACTCCGACAATCTCGCTGTATGGTTTGTCCCAATCTATTTTGTTCATCAGTCCATTGGCATGCGAACAGCGCCAAAGATCGAAGAATTCTCAATTAAAATAACTTCTGGTCTGTTACCTACACGCGCATTATTGTTACGTTGGTTGCGCTCGGTGCTCCACTCGTTCGGCTGATCCATGTTGACGTAGCCGCACTGAGAAGCATCTTTGTCCATCTTCTTGTCTTCGTAATCCATATAACCTCCAATAGAAAAGGGGGGCTTGCGCCCCCCGATTCATTTACCGCATGTTGAAAGAACCACGATCAGTGGATACTTTACCTTTGGCAACACCCATCGGCATCTGGTTCGGACCACGGCTATCCATCCCGAGATTAGCGGGAGTGGAGTTGTCGCGCTCTTTCTCAGAAAGACCGTTGTCAGGCATCTTGCCACTTGCGGTGTCTTTGTGACCGCCTTTGCTTCCGTACATATTTCCTCCTAGTACCATTCGACCATGATCTGCACGAAGCCAATACCTGCGGGAGTACCGCCAGTAGGGGCAACGAACGTCACATGAATGTCGGTGTCGGCAGGAAGGGCGTCCAAAACAAGGTC
>Ga0208899_1001632_pt1 | contig 15687 bp, 13 predicted proteins | sample VirMetDEL_Nov_24_FD_184518 | JGI IMG/M metagenome (GOLD analysis project Ga0208899, IMG submission 184518) | Aqueous microbial communities from the Delaware River and Bay under freshwater to marine salinity gradient to study organic matter... | ecosystem: Environmental > Aquatic > Marine >... | reverse complement strand
AAATGAAAAAATAAGACAGGAAAAGATTATGAATTATAAAACTATAAAAAGTCAAATTACAGACCAGTTAATAAAACGTGAAGCATTAAAGCAAATTGCCGAAATGGATTCATTTATTTTAAAAAAAGATTTAAATAACCTGTTTAATCAACAAATTGCCGATAACCAGGTAGTTAGTGATGGTTTAAACGATATTTATGGAACAACAGGTTTTTCGTCTGGTGGTATAGGAGAAGAAACTAAAGATGAAATTGATACTACTCCTGGTGCTATAGATGATACTGGTGCTTCTGAAGATAAATCAGAAATGCAGTTGCGGATTGATAAGATTGATCAATTAACCGCTGATGATATTGACCGAATTTTTAAAGATATAAAAAATCTATCATTCGATGAACTAATGGAAACTAGAACTGGATTGATTAATATAGAAGAAAGTGGTCTTCAATTATCTAATAATGTAAAATTTTTCATCAATGAGTATTTTGAAAAATTAGCTGAAGCTCTAACTGCTAAAATGGATGAAGACGAAGTAAATGCTCCTATAGAAGAACAAAAAGGAGAACCAAATCTACCTGATTCTGAACTAACAAGTGCTGATGCTACACCTATTAAAGAACGTCCAAATATTAAATTCACGGAAAAAGAACAACAATATTTAAAAGATAAACCTGCTAAATTGGTTAAATCTAAAACACAAGATGAGCTAAAAATGATTTTCAGTGACCTGCGTGACATGGAAGAACGAGTTAGAATGTCTAAAACACCAGGAGTAACTAAATTATTAAATAATATAAAAACTCGCATTGATAAAGTTAGTGGTTTGATTAATCAAGAAGTCGAAACAGAAGATGCTGTTGAAGTATTATTAACTTCTGATAAAAAATTACCAGTAGATCCACCTGTAGATGATAAAAAAACACCAGCAGATCCAACTAAACGTAGTATTAAAATTAAATCGAAAAAAACAGGTAAAGGTTATGGAGCATACCAAAAACCTACTAAAAAATATCGTATCATGCTTGGTTCGGCGATGGCAGGAAATAACAACAAGGAACTATTAAAAACTATAAAAAGTAATCAACTATAGAATCGAGTATGTCAAATTAAAAAATATAAATATATTATAAATGGCTTATAACATATTTAACGATAGTTCATCTATAACTGGTGATATTGCTCTAGGAAAGCGATTGACTAATATTAAAAATCTGAATATATCCCAACCTAGATTCAGTGTTTATGATATTAATAATTCAGTCACGACATATCCATTCAATCCAGCAATATCATCTATTCTAAATCAGTCTTCATTAGATGCACTAAAAACTATTCTGCTCGAAAATAATGAAGAAGCTATAGTCTTTCAATCTGATAATAACAATATTATCGAATTCCACACAGGTTTGGCAGGTGGTGATCCATCTGCTTCAAACTTAAGATTAGAAATAACTAATACTGATACCACTATTAAAAATAATTTAGTTGTAGATGGTTCAATGGAAATTAGCAATATTAAAACAGTATCTATTACAGCAGGTAATAATGATCACGGATTTTATTTATACAATAACCCATCGAGCAATCCACCACCAGCAAAACAATATTATTTTAGATTTATTCCAGATGCTTCAAACTTCGTTCAAACAGAATCCAACTACATAACTTTTACACCTGTTAATAGTGGGGCAATTGGTTTTCAAATAGACCACAACACTGCTACTCAACAAGTAACATCTAATTATAATTTTAGAATAAATGTTTCTAATAATGATTATGCTTTATTTGTAGCAAATGGTTTAAACCAAGCGTGTTTATATAGTGGAAAGCAATATCCAGGGCAAAATCCATCTGGTTTATTAGTTCAAGGTTTTTTTGACCCAGCAGATACAAACCAAGATATATGTGCTTTAAAAATTAATAACTATTCAAATCAGGCATATAGACCAATTATGTTTAACTCATCAAACATATCGAAATTTATTATCGGTAGTGTGGATTTCCATTCTTCTGATAGTCAAAATTTCATCGTAGATAGTGCTTCTTTATTTTCTACTAATGTAAATATTAATGGTAATTTAACCTGTGCTGACTTGCGAACAACGAATATTAAGGACATTTCAGGTGTGGATTTTATTAATTTAAATAGTGATATTGTAATTAAAAAAAACATAGTCCCAGATATAACCAATACTTTGGATTTAGGAAGCACTACAAAACTAATTAATAATGCCTATGTAAATGCTGGTAATTATTCTACTTTAAAAACAGGTGGCGATACTACAGCGATAGAATCAGGTTATGCTTTGGAAGTTGGTGGTGATACATATATAAAAGGTAGTATTTTACTTAATGCTAATTCTACATATTCAATTGGTAATATTACAAATAAAATACACAGAATTTATACAGGGGGTATTATATCAAGTAGTTTTTATGATGCTAATGATGATGAAATGTTTAGATTTTCTAGTAGTGTGATGAGACTATACAAACCAATAACAATATCTAGTCTAGTTGATATTGATTTAGCGACATCATCAAAAGCATTTGTAAATGGTTATATTACTAATCTATATTCAACAACATTAAATACATCTACATTAACTACTACTGGAGATATAACTATTGGTGGTGTTTCAAATTTTAATGGTTCTATGATTACACAGCAGATTACTCCTATTTCATCAAATACATATTCATTAGGTTCTTCGTCTAAAACATTTCTAAATGGTTATATTACAAATGTTAATTCAAGCACACTGACTACTTCTGGTTTGGCAACATTAAATGGTGGTCTTAATTCTCCATTAGATAATGTTTTTGGTGGTGGTATTCAATTTACTAATACGGCGATAGTTCAGCAAATTACACCTATTAGTAGTTCTACATATTCAATAGGAACAAGTGGTAAAAGGTTTCTAAATGGTTATTTTACTGGAGATGTAATTTGCGACCAGTTAATATGTAATAGTGGTTTGGTCGGTGGTAATGTAATTACTAGTGATATTAGACTAAAAGAAAATATTAAATTATTAGAAGATGATTTTGGAATTGAATTTATCCGTAAATTGAAACCAAAAGAATATAAATATAAGACTGGAATAAGGACACATTTAGGATTTGTCGCAAATGATATTTACGATGTGTTGGGAACAGATAAATATAGTATTTGGTCTAAATTGAAAGATGAAATAGAAACCCAATGTATTCAACCAGCAGAATTTATTGCTCCAATAGTTAAGTCAGTCCAACATTTAGATGAACGAGTTATTAATTTAGAAAAGAAGATTCAGAATTTAGAGAACATGAATAAAACACTGGTTCAATTGATTTCAAAACTAATTAAGAAATAAATATATTGTAATATTATAAATGTCAGCTAATATATTTAATGATACTGCATCAGCTTCTATAGGACCACGTCTTACTAATATTCAAAATCAAAGTATTAGTTCTTCAAAAATGTTAGTTTATGATAGTAATAATACTGTTAGTCAAATCAATTTTAATCCAGCAATATCATCTATTCTAAATCAGTCTTCATTAGATGCACTAAAAACTATTCTGCTCGAAAATAACGAAGAAGCTATAGTCTTTCAATCTGATTCTAATAATATTATTGAATTCCACACTGGATTAAATGGTGGTGCTCCATCTGCTTCTAATTTAAGAATGGAGATTACAAATACGGATACTACTATTAAAAATAATTTAAAAGTTGATAATATAAAAGATGAAGCTGGAAATCAATCAATTAATATTACATCAGGTCAATTAACATTACAAAGACCTAAAATAACATTTAGAGATAGTGCTTTTACCAACAGGGGGTATTTACAAACTCAAAATAGTGGAGATAGTGATGGTGATAATACTACAGGATATTTAGAGTGGTATACTGGTTTAAATGCCAGGTGTGCTTATATGGGATTAGGTGGTTCTAATGAGTTATCAGGTGTTTCTGGAAAAACATTATCTTTATCATTAGAGCAAAATTGTAATTTTAAAATAAGTCAAGGTGCTACAGAAATTTTTAAAGTGTCTGTAGAAGATGATATAATTATAGCAAATTATAATTTTAGAATAAATGTCCCCAATGATAATACTTTCGCTCTATATGTAGCACCTTTTTTAAACCAAGTTTGTTTATATAGTGCTAAACAATATCCAAATCAAAACCCCAGTGGTCTATTAGTTCAAGGTTTATTTGAAGTATCAGATACGAATCAGGAAAGATGTGCTTTAAAAATCAACAATTATAGTAATGGTGGTTTTAGACCAATGATGTTTAACTCTGCAAACTTGTCGAAAATTATATTTGGTAGTCAAAATTTCCATTCTTCTGATAGTCAAAATTTCATCGTAGATAGTGAAGCATTATTTACTACTAACGTATCTACACACGGTGATTTAAAAACATACCACATTTACCCTGATATAGCAACTTCAGGGTCTCCAGATTTTGTAACTTCTATTTATAGTTTAGGTCAAGATGAACGACGATGGTTAGATATTTATTCTAAAAACTCACCAACACACGGTTCAGATATTAGATTAAAAACAGATATTAAACCACTTGATTTTAACTCATTGGATACTATTTTAAAATTAGAACCTGTATTATTTAAGTGGAAAGCAAATCAATCTGGGAGAAATCATATTGGTTTCATCGCACAATCGATAGAAAAAATAGAAGAACTGCGAAATACTGGTTTTTTCTGTAAATCAAAAAGTGGTTCTACTATATCATTAAGGACTAATGAACTAATACCTGTATTAGTAGGTGGAATCCAACAATTAAAGGGGGAACACGATAAATTAAAAGAACTAATTAACGAGTTATTAGATAAACACAAAGAACTATTTAACCAAGTTAAGGAAGATGACCCATTCGAAAATCTTAAATTATTAATTAGTGAAAATAATATTGATAAACCGATCGGTGATGATGAACAAGTAAAATTAAATAAAGAAAAATTAATTGATTTAGAACGCAAAATCCAGATATTAGATGATGCGAAAGATGAGCATAAATGTGGTGAATTGACTATTTTAAAGGAAGATATCGAGCAACTATGTGAATCAAAAGATGCACTGGAACAGGAGCTATTTAAATTTAAAACACAAAACCAGATATTAGAACAACGTATTATTGAACTGGAAAATATAGACTATCACCAACAACCTGTTGAAACTGCTCCAGTCGTGGATAATAATCAACTTGTATTATTGAAAAACAGGATTGATATTTTAGAAGAACGAGACATGTTAGATGATAGCGATGCTACACAAACGAGCCAAATTGATATTATTATGAGTAGATTAAACCTGCTTGAGAGTGAAAACAAGAAATTGAAAGCAAAGGTCGCTAAACAGACTACGATTATTAATAAAATACTTACTAATAAATAGTTTCTATAGAATAAACACTTTTTATAAAAATTATTTTATATTAATATTATAAATGAATAAATTAACTTGGATTCAAGCAGTAAAACTTTACTCCGAACAAACAGGACAAAAATACAAAGTTCCACGAAAAGGAACACCACATTATGATGCTGTTAAAAAATTGATGACACAACATAATGTGACGACGATGCCTGAAAAATTAAATTCTGGTGTTAGTAAAACACAGAAGAAGCAGATTGTTAATGAAGTTGTCGAAGAAATTTTAGATGACATTGATTTATCACAAGCATCTGATATGACTAAACAGATTTTAGAAAGACATTTATCCGAAGCTAGACGTGAAATTAACGATACTTTTGAAGGACAAGGTTTAGATGATTTGTTAAAATTAGTCCCTGAATCAATTGTTCCAAAAAAGGATATCGAGCAAGTTAAGAAAACCGCTATGGATGTATCTCAGGGTAATATCTCGGTAAATGAATTGAAAGATTCGTGGAAAAATATCAAGAAAGCGGTAACTAAAATAGATGGTCTTGTTAAAAAAGGAATTAAGGGTGAGCAGACGGCTTCAGGATTAACACAACTCGGTGGGTCGATATTTGATGATATTGCTAATTTAATTAAACCACTAATTCCTGTATTAGCCCCTGTTGCCAATATCCCTGAAATAAAAAATATTACTCCTGAAAATGTAACTAGGGTATGGAGTCAAGTCAAAGCTGCTATTAAAGATGTAGATGGAAAAGTTAGAAAAACATTTAGTGGAAAAGGGTTAAAGCAAATCGGAAAAGGTCACCAAAATGGCGGCTTTCTGCCATTTCTGGTCGCCCTTATCCCTACGATCGTATCTGCTTTAAGCACGGCAGCATCTGCGGCAGCGATAGGAGCTGCAACATATGCTGGTTCAAAGGCAGCTGAAGCTATAGGAAAAGCATTATAATTAATTATAAAGACTTAAAGAAATAATTATATATATATACAATATAGAATGAATTACAACCAATTAGACCGAGATGAACTCATTTTCCTAGTTAATGAATTGAATAATAGAAGCAACCGAATTAAAGACTCTCTTAAAAAATATCACGATTCTGAAAAAGGTCGAGATAAACGCCTCGAAGCACAAAAACGATATTATTATAAAAAAAGTAGTAGTTTGGGAAAAGTTTCTTGTTGTGGTAAATTGATTAGTCCATTATCGATGGAGCGACATTTAACATCTAAACTACATCTTAAAAACACGAGCAATCCGAGCATTTCAAATTAATTTAAAGTAATATTATTTATTATTTTAAATCAATTAATTATAATGACTTAAAGATATAATCTTATATATATATAATAGAGTTGAAAATGACAATTGAACAAACTTTCAAATTATTTAAATCTAATGAATATAGAATGATGATGACCGAATGTCCAACCAATTCAATTAAATTTTGTATTAACAATTCACCATCTAAATCACCAGATGGTTGGGGGTATGAACGGAAAGTATTAGAATTGAAGAAAAGATTAAATCAAGATCGTGGTTTATACGAAGTTATCTCATTGCCCTGTAAAGTTTATTTCGATATTGATATCAAACCACCTGATGATGAAGATATTACTGAATTCCGTCAAGATGATTATTTAGAATATGTTAAGAATAATATCGATAACTACTTCCCAGATGCTCAATTTGCTATTAGTGGTTCAGTTCATCAAACTAAAATATCATATCATGTAGTATTAACTAATTATATTATTAAAGATGAACTATATTTAAACAGAGTGAAAAACCTAGTTAAATATTATTTAATTAACCAAATACCTGACGTGGATCAGAATGTTTATACTAAAAATCGCCAAATGAAGTTTCCAAATCAATCAAAACTCGATGGACGAATTCAAAAACTGATTGAAGGCTCATTAGAAGATAACATTATTAGTATTGTTGATGATGATTTGGATAAATACCACGTTGCAGATATTCCCAAAATCAATTATGAACAGAAGTCTGAACCAATTGATAACAAAACACCACCATCATCATTAAGCGATTTTCTAAATAAATTATTAAATTTGAATTATAACTGGGTATCTGAAAAAACACCAGATGGTTATAAATTCAACCACGATTCCGATAATTGCCTAGTTAATGGTCAAAAACATAATACCCCTAATCATAGTTGTTTATATTTAAATAAAACTAATTTAACGTCCAGGTGTCATTCACATCAATCTAAAAAATACGATAAATCACTATTTAATAAACTCAGAAACTACCTGAATATTGATTATGATTATTGTAAAATTAGCGATATTACTGATGTGGGGTTAGCGGAGATTTATGTTGAACTATACGGCGATGACATTATCTATTATGATGGTTGTTTCTATGTATTTAATGGTTGCTTTTGGAAGAAGAATGATTCATCTAATATTATTTATAAAAATATAGTTTCGCAGTTTAGGAACTTCTTCCTGAAAGGTCTTCAAAACATATCAGAAAACAACACTTTATCTCACGAATCACGAGAAACTCATAATAAGAAATTAACCAGTATTTATAACAAATTAGGTAAAAAATCAACTTTGAATTCACTTATTGAAACGATAGCGATGCTGATAGAGCGTGATGACATCATCTTTGAGAATAATCCGTATCTATTTTGTTTTAATAATTGCGTTTTTGATATTCGAACTGGTGAAAAGGTCGATGGTGGTGATTTTAAAGATTCATATTTATATTTATCCACTAATTATGATTACGAAGAACCAACACAATCTGAATTAGATATTGTGAATCATGCTATTAATGATGTATTTGTCGATGAAGCCGAGCGTAATTGTTATTTAACTATTTTAGCTACTGGGTTACAAGGTAAAACACTCGAAAAATTCACTATTGCGAATGGCTCAGGTGGTAACGGAAAAGGCTTCATAAATGAAATGCTCGAGAATATGATGGGGAGTTACTTCTATTTATGTCAAAACTCAGTATTATTGAATCCGATCAAACAAGGAGCTAACCCAGAAGTTGCTAGTCTTAATCATAAAAGAGCTGTTATCTATCGTGAACCAGATACGAGCCAGAACCAGAAATTGAATTTATCCACTATCAAGGAGATAACTGGTGGTTGTAAATTAAATGCTCGAATGTGTAATTCAAATGATACGAATGTGCATCTTTTTGGAACTCATATTTTAGAATGTAACGAAAAACCAAATATTGCTGGTAGAATTGACCGATCAGCGATTAGACGATTCATTGATGTGCCTTTTAAAACCACATTTGTTTCCAACATCGAGCAATATGGTCAGGATTTTGAAATATCCGATAATGAGATTATCAAACAAGGTAACGACCTGCTGAAAAATCAAGATTTTAAAATTAAACACCGAAACGCATTCTTTAAAATTCTACTCGATAAATTTATAAATTATTATTCAAATGGGGAGAAAATAGATGAGTGTATTCCACAATCTATTATTGATAATACGAATGAATATTTGGCGGAAGGAGATTTTATTAAATCCTGGTTTATAGACAACTACGAGAAAGGAGAAGCAGACGCCTATATATCTATTAAGGATTTGTATCTTGATTTTAAACAGGGTGAGTATTACAGCAATATGAGCAAACAAGGTAAACGAGAATTAAATAATAAAAAGTTCTTGAATGAGATTAAGATGAGTATGACTTTGAGGCGATTATTTAAGGAAAGACATACTCCTTATGTAGATGGGAAACGGATTGAAAAACGAAATGTAATCATAGGATATGTTAAGAAGGAGATCTTCATTGTTGATGAATTGGATTAAATATTGTATTTATATATGTATAAGATAATATCTTATATCTGTATAAGGTTTGATTAGGTTGTGGTATTTTGTGGCATTTGTGGCAAATTTTGCCCCTGTTTTGAGTTGCTTAGAGATTTTCTTTTTTCTTAGGGAACGATTTTTTTACTGGGCAAAATTTGCCACAAATGCCACCATTTTTATTTTCATTTTCCGATCCCATTTTATCCGATGAGCTGTGAGCATTTCATTTCGTTATTATTATTATTATTATTATTTATTTTTCCCCTATTTTTAAAAAAAAAGTAAGTATATTAGTATAGAGTAAGTAGAGTAGAGAGTAAGTAGAATAAAAAAATTTAAAACCTGGATTAGATTATAGTAGAGATTGCACACCGCATCCACCATCGAACCATTTAAATATAAATACCAAAATAAATATATGATTATAAAATATAGAAATGAACAATTCGACTGATTTAAATAGAATATTTTTAAATTACACAAGCAATGATCTGGAACTGGTCAACCTTATCCAATCTGGTTGCTCCTTAGTATGCACATTAATTATTCTCGCAAAATTAAGTAACCCAATGTCCTTTCTGTCATCAGTTCGTAAGAAGCAACAGGAAGCTAAACGTCAAAAACAGAAACGTGAATTAGAAAGGCTCGAGACGCTAATTAGAAATATTAAAAACAACGATGATGTCAATATTGAGAACCTGCTTTCAGAAGACGAAGAATCAGAAACCAAACAGGAGATGCCAATAGCTAATAAAAAAAAAAAGAAAAATCAAGAGCTTGTTTAGATATGGTCGATAACCTAAATGACATTAGACCAATAGCACTTTTTCAATAAAATAAAAATGTCTTTATATTAATATAGATACATGATGGACTATTACAATTATTCAATTAAGCACGATAATATTGGAAATTCACCAAGAGTCGAAGTAGTATATGGTAGTGGAATTTCAGATATTTTAGGAAGTATTAGTAAAGGTTTCTTTAATGTGATATCAAAAGATGCTGGTAAGAAATTAGCCGAAACGGCAATTAAATCTGGGACTGATATTATTAAAAAGAAATCTATAGATATCTCAAAAAAAGCTGGTGAAGATATCGCAAAACGTGGCATAAGTTTAATCGAGAATAGCATCTTAAAAAAACAAAATGAAGAAAATGAACTCAAAAGAACTCGTATGCCATCGACTAAAATGGAATCTCAAGCATCAAGACAACGCATTCGTGATATTTTAGAAGCAGATCGAAACCGAATATTACAGCATCGTCGTGATAAGGCATCTGGTAAATACACGCAAGATGCTATGGGCTTAGTCCGTCTCGGTGTTCAAAAAAGAAGGCGTTAAAATAAAATAAAATAATTTAATTTAAATTTATTTTATCTTATTATAATATAGAAAGATGAATCAAAATACTATTATGCCAGATGAATACAAACTCGATCTAGAACCCTTTCATTTATTAACAGCCAATGAATACGAACTCGTGGAATTTCAATCAGATGACTCGGAAATTAAGAATGCTCAGGTTGTGCGAATTTCGATAAAAGACCAGTCCGCCTACATCAATCTTAATAAAGGATATTTAGAAGTTCAGGTTAGATTAGTTAAAGCAGCTAATCAAACCGCATATGCTGCTGATGACCAAATAACATTGTGTAATAACGTTATGAGTTTATTTAGTAGGTGTATACTCAGGGTTCAAAATCAGGTAGTTGAAAGTGTAGAACAGGCTCATATTGTAGCTGCTGTTAAATCTCTTCTACACTATAGTAATGATTATGCTGATACCGCATCTAATGTTTTATACTATAAAGATACAGGTGTTCGTAATGCTACAGATGAATGTTTAGGTGGTGAAGATGAAAATGTTAGACTATTAAATAATGCTCTACAGGCTGCTGGAAATGATATCGGTGAAAATACGGCATTATTTAAAGAAAACTTACAATACAACGCTGGTTTTGTTCAACGCCAGAGAATAACAGGAGCATCTAATATTGTGAGCTGTTACGTGCCTTTATCTCATATTTTCTCTTTTTGCCAGGTTGATAGAATTATGGTTTCTAACCAAGTATCTTTAGAATTTACTAAATCTCCTGCTACTGAACACATCATTCGATCATCTGCTGTGGCAGATGGATTAGTCCACCTTCAGAGAATGAGTTGTTGGATTCCACGAATTTTACCCAAACCAGAAGTAGAAATGAGCCTTAAGGCTGCTTTAGGATCAGGTGTTCTTTCAAAATATAAATACAATACATTTAATGCTTATGTCAGCGACAACGTGGCAAATGCAGCTGCTACAGCCACATTTAGAGTGATCACACAATCTGAGAAGCCATTACGATGTTTTATTTATCTACGCCGAGCAGATTTAACACAGGCAAATCCAAAACTTCTAACTGAAGACCAACTTTCCACTCTATCGGTAAGGCTCAATGGCAAGACATACCCAGGACGAGATTTTACTGATCTACAGGGTGTTGGTAAATCACGAGCTTACATGAGCCTATTAGAATATATGAATAAAAACCGAGACTATTCCACTGGTAACCAACTAACACGTCAAGATTGGGATAGGACTTCTATTTTTTCTGTAGATCTGTCTAATGTTCCAGAAAACTGGTCTAAAAGTCCATCCACAATAGAAATCATTTCTTCTTTTAATGCTGCTCGTCAATCAGGTGGAGCTGCTGTTCCAAGACAGATAGTATGTGTTGTGATGTCTGAAAAAGAAGCGACTATTAATTACAGCGGATCACAGCCTGTAGTCGTTGTCAATTAAATTAAAATACAAAAATATTAAATTAAATATTTTTATAGTTTAAACTTCCTTAATTAAAAGCGACAATGAGACATTTTCTTTATTAAGGTCGACTAATCGTTGCGATTGATCACGAAGAGATATTTGCATTGTATTGACTGGTCCACTAGAATTCAATTTTAAAAATACAGGGGATGGGATCACACTACTCAGGTTGCTACCAGGACCACTAGTGGGGATAAATGAATGAATAACATTACTCGTCTTATTATTTGTCTGGTTATATTTAACATCTAATACATCTATACAGATCGTGATCATATCTATAGAGTTCGTAATATTAGCTGCTGACTCACCTTGATAAAGAATATCACTAGCTGTATTATTCTCATAAAGTTGGTTATTGAATCCTAATAAATTATTAATACTATTAGGATATGAGAAATCAATATCGTAATTTGGTTCTAATGTTAGATCAACACGTAAAGTAGTATAATTTCCATATAAGGTAATACCTGACGATGAATGTCCATTTTCAACCAATTTCGCTTGAATAGCAGAATTGATGTCGCTTATACCATAATTACCATTATCTAATGTGATTATAAAAGGAGCTCCTGATACTAAATATCGGACTTTGTTATTAGCTTCCGTAATATTGAACCACGCATACCATATTGAAAATGATAATAGACCAATTTCGTATTCTTTATTAATATCGAGATTTAATAGATTCGTCCTGTATGTAAAATTGTGAGTATCATTTACATTCGCTAAATCTGTAGTTGAAATATTAATTAAATATTTTTCTTTTCCCATTTATAATATAAGAATATATTATTTAAATGAAGAAAGATATTCAGAAACTACTACTGCCCATTCATCCATTATCAAATATTACTATAGAAACCTATTTTAAAAAAAATAAGATTAATGGAATAGTTCGTAGCCGTGACCAGATGCCCATTAAAATAAAAGAAAATAGTTGTATCATCATCAACCTAGATCCATCAGGTGGACAAGGGACACACTGGGTATGTGCCGTCAATTCGAAATATGAAGATGCTATTCTATATTATGATTCTTATGGTCTTCATCTTCCACCACAAGATTTTCTCGATATGAAACACGATAAGGACATAGTTGCTAATAATACCCAGCATCAGAAAGAGATATCTGTTAATTGCGGTTACTATGTGCTTAAGGTCTGTAAATCAGTATTGAAGGACCGAATGACCTATCAAGAATGTATGGAGCAATTCAGAGACTATCCAGGTGACTTTAACGATGACATAGCAGATAATCTATAGAGTTATTAAAAATTAAAATATTACTTTATTTTATAATAATGAATGATTACAACAAAATACCAACATACAACATAATGAAAGGACAAGGCATCATCGGTGATTTGATTGATAAGACCCAGAAATTTCCAGGTGAGCGTCATATCCCCCTAATATCTGATAAGGGAAAAATTAGACTTGCTAATTGGGCTGGACCGAACACAGCTATCGATATTAGGTTGAATGGTTCACCTGATATTAAAGAACCTATTAGTGCTGTTGATCGTAGTGCAATGGCGCATGATTTAAGGTATACTTTAGCTAAAAACACAAATGATATCCGTTTTGCCGATAATAAGATGATCTCCAAATTGAATGATATTGAAAGAGACAAGCAGGATTATCGTCTTAATATTATTGCTGTAAAAAATGCGATGAAATCAAAACGATTTTTTGAAAATGTAACAAACAAACAGGGGGAATTATTCTCAAATATTAAAAAAGGTGAAACCATCGATGGTAAGTTATCTCCTGAAAAGGAATTAAAATACAATAGAGAACTGCGTAAATTAGAGATGAATGGCTTCGGATTGAGATTCTAAATTGCGATTATGTAATTTTGTTTTTTTATGTCTAGAGTAATTCTTTCTCATCGACCTAATATTACAAACAGGGCAAGTTATAAATGTATTTCTATAGATCTTATTTTCTCGTCGTCTTTGTTCATCACTAACACCTTCTCGCCTTTTATTTAAATTACCATACTTCTGAATATATTGACCTTCTATAGAGTTTAATATTTTTTGTTCAATATTGTAATATACATCGATAATTTTAAATTCAAATTGATCTAAACCATATTCATTAATATGACGATATAGGTGAAAATCAGGTTTATATGAACAAGACATAATATGCTGAGCCTTTCTATTATCGAAATTCCTAGTGCTTCCAATGTAACAATGATCAGAATCAATCTGACTAATTTTATAAATAAATCCAACGTCTAACATATATTATTAATATAAAGGAAGATTAAATATTTGGATTTTAGACGCTTATTTAAAAATAGACTTTAATTCTTTGTCTAGACACTTTAAATTTAATGTCCTTTTTCCGAATCGGTTTAATTTTATGATACTCTATAGGTTTTAATTTTTTTTTTGATTTCTTCAATTGATTATTTACTTTTAATTTATTAATAATTAAATTATAATCCATCTTTATATTATTAAAAGATTATTAAATGATATTCTAACCACATCACCATTTAATAATCCACGAGACCTTAAACGTCGTCAATAGTCATATTAATGTTTCGTTTTTTAGCAGGTTTTTTAAATACAACTTTTTTAGTTTTCTGTTTCATCTTATCCAGGTGGGTCTTTGTTCGTCGATGGCGTGCCATATTTTTACGGACAATCGGTGTCTTACATGTATCACATTGAATAACTGCATTTTTATAATCATTAATTGCTTTTTTCTTTTCTTGAGCAGTCATTTTAGGTTGTTTTTGTTCTTGTTTTTTAGGTTGCTTGGGTTCAACTTTAATAATCTCAAAACTACCATCTGGTTTTTTAATTTTAAATGATTTAGGTAATTTAGGTTGCTTGGGTTCAACTTTAATAATCTCAAAACTACCATCTGGTTTTTTAATTTTAAATGATTTTGGTAATTTAGGTTGTTTTGGTTCTTGTTTTTGAATTGGTTTTTTAGAATACACCTTCATCGCAGTATTAACAGAATGATTCATCGCTTGAGCATCTGATTCAATATCCACGTATTTGACTTCTTTATCGTAATTTCTTGAGATGTAAATCTTCCTTAAATCATTGATACTAATGGGTGTTTTGTGATATTTCTTAAATGATCTAGCAACCAGTTTCCCAAAATAATTTGAATTAATTTTCTTATTCTGGTTATCAGTAAATAAGTATTTTTCATTATTAGATTTTAATAAATATGTTAATAATTTTTTCAACTTCGCATCATCAATATTAACCTGAACATTGATTTTAGTAGGTGATTTAACGACATTACCGCCATAGCTGAAAAACAGGGGTTCATTATTACGATGAACAAGAAAAACAGAGTTATCTAATACATCACCAGTTAATCGTTTAAATGTATCCAAACCAATAATTTCAGCATCAGCATATTCCGACCGACGTGGTGGTAAATAACTATACAAAGCAACAATTACCAGTGGTTGAAAATTAACATTTTTTTTAATAATATCATCAACATTTGGATATCTATCGAAAAAATCCGAGACTGCTTTATCGGTAATTTTTAATAAATTATCGAATTCTGATATGGTATTGGGTTGATTAAATTTTGTAAGTTGGCGTTCCGTGTATTCGTGGTTGTCGATTTGCTTCTCATAAGCCTTAATCTCATTCTTAAGCAT
>Ga0208899_1001631_pt1 | contig 15689 bp, 9 predicted proteins | sample VirMetDEL_Nov_24_FD_184518 | JGI IMG/M metagenome (GOLD analysis project Ga0208899, IMG submission 184518) | Aqueous microbial communities from the Delaware River and Bay under freshwater to marine salinity gradient to study organic matter... | ecosystem: Environmental > Aquatic > Marine >... | reverse complement strand
GATGGTATCTATTGGAAACGATTGCAAGAGTACAAAGCTGAAGTCCAAAAGTTCAGACAGAAGATTGAAAAGATGATTGAAATTGAAGATAATCGAGCTGCTGAATTTGATGCAAGATATGAAGCTGAAAAGCAGAGAAGAGATAAGGAGTTGGAAAGAAGAACTGAATTTGTTATTCAAAATGGTGATACAGTAGAAGCACCACCCCCACCTCCACCACCATTACCAATTAGTTCTACTCGATAATATTTATTAGTATGAAGGTACAGAAATCAAATAATACTGGGGTTGATAAGAGTGTTGATGAACTCAACATTCTTATTCAGTCACGTCTACAACAACGTGTTAACAAGCCCTTGGTAACATCACCAACTAAACCAATATCCGAATCGACTAAGATTAATGAAATCATAAAAGACCCAACTACAATAGTTGATACTGGTAAACCATTGGATGATAATAAAATTATCGATGATTTTGATAAAGTATCTGAATCTGATGTAATTGATATCTTAAAACCAAATACTATCAAACCATTGGATATACCAATACCAGTTCCAAATAAAAACGAATTGGATATCAGAGACCAACGTAGAATGTTCTTTGAAGAGCAAGACCGTAGAAGGTTGGATGATGAAAGGTGGGATGAGTTACAACAGGCATTCAGAGATGAAACTGAGCGTAGAAAGGCATTTCAAAAAGAATTGGAATTAATGAAGTTGGAATTCGATTTGTATTTGAAAGAAAAGTATCCAGATATCGTAGGTGAAAAATTCATCAAAGATACTGAAGTAGAGCAAACCAAAAAGAGTTTAGCAGTAGAGAAAAAGAAAAACTCAGATACTAAACAAGCAATAAAACTCAATATGGTTGGTAGGGTTGAAAATGAAAAGATTAGAAAGCAAAAGGAAAACCGACTTGTAATCAACAAACCCCAACCACGTGAAATTTCTACTTTTTTGGAAGAAGAGATAATTATAGAGAAACAGGAAAAAGAGTATAGAAATCCTGAGATAAAAGGATTGAATCCAATTCAAAAACAGATTAAAGAAGTTGAAGAAATGGAAATCCGTATGGGAAGGGCAATAATTCCACATAGAGATTTTGTTGAAAGTGAAGAATCTGATTTTGATAGTAACTCAATGACTAAATCAACGGATATACTCATTAAGCCAAACAATAGAGTACCTTTTGAAAATTATGAGGATAGGCGAGATTCCCTCGAACAACTCAGAAAATCATTGGGTGGTGGGAAAACCGATGATGATTTGGCAGTAAAGTTAGATAACGAAGATAGGCAGAAAAATAGACAACTTGGTAGATGATAGAAAAATTTAAAATTTAATGTAAAAATATTTTTCTTCATATTTATATAAGAATCAAATTGTAAAAAGGCAATAATATGGGATATTTAGATAATTCATCAATAACAGTAGATGCTATCCTTACGAAAAAGGGTAGAGAGTTATTGGCAAAAGGTAGAGATTACTTTGTAATCAGTCAATTTGCGTTAGCAGATGATGAGGTAGATTACGAACTATGGAATCCAGCACATCCGCTAGGTTCTGATTATTATGGAATCATAATTGAAAACATGCCAATCGTAGAGGCAGTAACCGATGAAAACTATTCATTGAGATACAAATTGTTGACTCTTCCAAAGAACACTATCAGAATCCCAATTATTCAATCAAATCCAAGCTCAATTAGCTTGGAAGAAGGTGGTCAGCAACAAACTGTAACTCTTACTACTAAGAATGGTGGTAATGAAACATTAGGATATACTGTAACATTATTGAACTCAGATGCAGCAAGTATCGTTGGTGATGGCAGTGGTATCGCTAATAACACAGATGCGGTTGGAGCAAACGAAGATAGAAGAAGTGTTACTGTAAGTACTAATTCTACCTTTACGATTACAACTAAGGTATTAGCTGATAACACAGATATTTCAACTAAGATATTTATAGTTGGAAATGAAACAGGTGGACGTTCTGAAATTGATTTGACAGTAACAAACAATCCAGATATTTCGGTTGGTAACACTTTAGATTCAACATTAGGATAATTTAAAAGGATATAGGATATGGCAATTTTACCAGCAGGTTCGTTTAATACATCAAAGAGAGTATATACGGCATTTAAAGTAGGGGATGTTGTAGAAGGTGGTGTAGAAAAAGTAACCAGAGGTTTGTGGAGTGGTAACGTAGGTACGTTAACAACATACCACACATCATCTGCACAATCATCTACTCAGAAACAATATTACTATGAGATTTATGATGGAGTATCATCAGCAGCAACATCTGAACCACAGTTCTCAGTAACGTATGGTCACAATGCTGGTAGTGGTTCGTTGGGGCAGAATGAAGATTCACCATCCAATGCAATCTACTCTCAATACGCACAAATCCTACTTCCAAATAATCAAAGAGTATTCTCATTTAATAGTGTATCTACAGAACACATTTACGCTATCAACATCAACAGAGCTAGATTAAAAGATAGATTAGACCCTGGAAACTTTGAGTTGACATTGGCAGAATTAAATGGTGGAGCACATGCAAACAATGTTTACACTGGTTCTAATGTAGCGGTATCTTCATCTAATAGAGTTATTGAACTGATTGATGATAGTGGGGATACTCAACAAGCAGCAACTCAGATTGGTAGAGTATATAACTTAGTATCGGGTTCAATTCTAAATGGAGTTCGCTCACCAAAAACATATTATGGTGCTGTATATCCAGAACAGGGTGTTATCATTCTAAACGCAGATGCTTTAAATGGTGATAAAGCTGCTGGTGGTTTATCATTTAACACTGTGACTGGTTCAAACACAAATGGTGATAACGCATACAAATTGTTCCAATCAATTAGTGGTTCTTCGGTAATTAGTTCAAATAATGGATTTGCAGCGAGAAATGAAGAGAAAGTACAATCAACATACTATTTCGTAAGAGCTAAGAATGGTGAGTATAACTTCTCAAACAACCCATCTTATGTAACTGGTTCGAATGGTTCATTTAGACAAACTACATTTGCAAACAACCCTAAATCATATATTACAACTGTTGGTTTATACAATAGTACACAAGAGTTGTTAGCAGTAGCTAAATTATCGCAACCGATTCTTAAATCATTCTCTAATGAGGTGTTAGTAAAGGTTAAATTAGATTTTTAAGAACGATAATGAATTATAATGGCAGAAGCTTACAAACCAATCAATGGGGGTGGCATACAATTAAGACCATTCAACACCTATAAACGGTGGGTTGTAACTGATTTGAATTATAGAAGTGATTCTAATTCACATTCGGTTATAAAAGGTATATCTCCAGATTTCGGTGAAAAGATAAACGTTTCTGAATCCATCTCAATTCCAGCGTACAGAGAAACTGAAGAGTTAGATAATGCTAATTCAAACTCGACTACTTTCTTAAATCTAAAACATCAGAAAATTATCTGGTCAGGTCTGAATCAGATGTTCTACAAACACAGACCAAGAGTAGAGAGAGATTTATACGCTACAGCATCAATACTATCAGTACCACATAATAGAATGGGGGATGGTATTCGTCCTGGTACAATTCAAATAACAGATACAAGTATGACTTCAAGCAATTTGGAGTCTATTATCATTAAAGATATTAAATTAGATGAACAACATGGGCAGCTAATTAATGATGGGTTAGATACTGGTTCATATGTACCATTTGGAAATTTAATTGGATATTGGGGATTCAATGATGAAGTTGTTAATCGTACAGCTACTATTGATGAAATTATTGAAGATAGAAGTGGGTATCTGAATAACGCTTATGGAAAGAACATAAAATATACAGATGGTATCACTACTACTGGGGATTTTCAATTATCATCGGGAACTCAAGCAACATTCAATGGTTCAGATTCATACATTAGAGTAGACCACAACAAGCAATTGAATTTCTTCGAAACAACCGATTATTCAATTTCATTATGGGCAATACTCCCAACTTCACAATCCGATGACGGTGGTGATTACAACTGGTTAATATCCAAATCGGGAACATACAAAGATTATGGACAAGATTCTCTGACTAACGATGTTCTTCGTAGAAGAAATCTACCTACAAGCATTTACCCATTTGATATAAAAGTTGGAAATCAGAACGTACCTTCTAATAAAGGTAAAGTGTTTATATCCCTATCAAATGGGTTAACTACGGTTGAAGCAACATCATCAACAGCAATAAACGATAATACAGAACATCATATACTTTTTAACAAATCCGGCTCTCATTTAGAATTATGGGTTGATGGTGTTAAAGAAACTACTGGTTCGCTACCAACTAATATAAGTGGTAGTATAACACTAAGAGGAATTCACAATACATATGATATGGTATTGGGTAGTAAGTTCTTATCTGATGGTTATTATGAAGATACACTAACTACAACTGGTTCACTAAGTGGTTCGTTAGATGAAGTTCGTATATACAATAGGGCATTAGTTCAATCTGAAATCGAAGGATTGGCTAATAACGACTTCATTACGGGTTCAGCATATCAAACAGCGCAAGTTGGTGAAGTATTTTATAAGCATGGCATAATGGTGGTATCAGACCCACGGCCATTGTATAGATACGTTTTCACAGGACAAACTGGTACTTGGGATTATGGTAGTGAAGTAGATAACGAAAACGATAACGAAAGTAATATATCTGAATATGGTTGGAGAGCGAAATATAAATCAACTAAAGAGTTGCACGAATTAAACGTTTTGTGTGAGGTTGGTGCAAATGAATTTAACGTATCTCAAAATCCAACATTAAAGAGAAACAATGATAGCGAAAGTTCAATACTCAAATCATTTGTAACGGGTTCTGATTTTAAAAACTACTTTACAACAATTGGGTTGTATAATCGTAATGGTGATTTGATTGCTGTTGGTAAGTTAGCATCAGCAATTCAAAACAGAGATGATGTAGATATTACAGTAAACGTAAGATTGGATTTAGATGGTGCGTTTGGAGCGCCGGGCACTGGTTCATTAGAACCTGTTGAAGAGGAGATGTATTACTTCCAAACCAAAGAATAAGTTATGGCAAAAGGAAATTGGTCTCACATCCAAAAGATGAAGGGACATAAAAGTGGATTAGAAACCCGCATCGATGAACAACTTAAATCGAAGGGTATTGATGGTGAATACGAACAACACGAAGTATCATACACCATCCCAGCATCAACACATACATACAAACCAGATTTCAAATTACCAAATGGAATCTATATAGAATCTAAAGGATGGTTCTTACCAGAAGATAGAAAAAAACATCTACTGATTAAAGAACAGAATCCCGATATGGATTTACGATTTGTTCTACAATCCCCAAATGGGAAAATATACAAAGGTTCAAAAACGACATATGCACAATGGTGTGATAAGAATGGATTCAAATGGGCAAAGAAAGAAATACCCCAGGAATGGATTGATGAAAAACCAACTGTGAAATTTTTTGGATAATTCAAATTTTATTTGTATATTTACTCTAATATGGAAGAAAGACTACTCTTACTACTTGAATCCGTTTTAGGAAAAGCAAAGAAAACATCAGGAGATAACTATGCCTTCTATTCACCATTTGTGAATCACCACAAACCTAAATTGGAGATTAATATAAAATTAAACTCCTCAGGTGAAAACCCTTGGCATTGTTGGATATCGGATGAAAAGGGTAAGAGCATTCGTTCACTATTCAGAAAGCTGAAAGTATCTCAACAAATATGGGATGAGCACAATTCCATATTTAGTAGAAAGTATAGATACACAGCAGATTCAACTACCGAAGAATCTAAGGTAGTTCAATTACCCAAAGAATACATTCCACTTTGGAAGGCAACTACTTCAGTTATTAGAAAGCATGCATTAACTTATTTGGAACGTAGGGGTATCACTCCCATAGAAATCATAAAATATCAGATAGGATATTGTGAAGAGGGGGTGTATAAGAATAAAGTAATCATACCATCATATGATGAGAATGGTATGTTAAATTATTTTGTAGGTAGAAGTTTCTACGAAGGTGGGTTGAAGCATAAAAATCCAGATGTATCAAAAGATGTAGTTGGATTTGAAATGATGGTTAATTGGGATTTACCTATCACATTATGTGAAGGTGTATTTGATGCAATGGCAATTAGAATGAATGCCATTCCGTTGTTTGGTAAATCACCACAATCAGTACTACAAAGAAAAATTATCGAAAAGGGTGTAAAGAAAATGTACATCGCTTTAGATTCAGATGCATTTAAGAATGCACTAAAATTAGCAGAAACATTGATGAACGATGGGGTTGAAGTACACATCGTTGAGATGGGAGATTCCGACCCATCCGAACTTGGGTTCGATAAAATCTATGAAAAAATTAATAATACCGAAGCATTAACATTACGGAAGTTAATGGAATATAAGTTGTTGGGGGTATGAGGAAATCCAAACTAATTAAATACAATGGTAACATTGAAAAGATTTACCATTTAGCCGATGTTCATATAAGAAATCTGAAACGGCATAAAGAGTATCGTGAAGTATTTTCCCATCTTTACGAGTACATTTCATCGACAATGAATGATAAATCAATCATCGTAGTTGCTGGTGATATTGTTCATGCAAAGACAGATATGACACCTGAGGTGATAGAAATGACACAAACTTTTTTGAAGAGTTTGGCAGATATGTTACCTACGATTATAATACCAGGTAACCACGATGCTAACCTAAATAATCCATCGAGATTAGATGCACTATCTCCGATTGTGAACGCATTGAATCATCCTAATTTACATTATCTGAAAGATGATGGAGTTTGGAAAATGGGGGGAATTTCCTTTTCACACTCATCTGTTTTTAGTGAAACTAAGGGAATCATTCCTGCTTCTGAAGTTCATGGTGATTATAAGATTGCACTATATCATGCTCCTGTTGATAAGGTGAAAACTGAGCATGGGTTTGAGATTGAAAACAAAAACGTATCTGTAGATTCATTCGATGGATATGATTTGGTTTTATTGGGAGATATTCACGTTCCCAATCAATCTCTAAATAAAGAAGGTACAATTAAGTATTGTGGTTCTACAATTATGCAGAATCACTCTGAGGCAAAATATCCTGAGCATGGGTTGTTAGTATGGGATGTACAATCAAAACAATCAGAATTCGTTCCAATCCATAATGATTATGGGTATGTTACAATTGATGTGGATGATGGAAAAATAGTCGGTAATCCAACGATTCCAAATAAGCCTCGTATGCGAGTACGAGTAAAGGATACATCACAGTCTCAGCTTAAAAAGATTCTATCTGAGATTCGAGTTGGTAGAAAAGTACAAGAAGTATCTATCCAAAAAGTAATCACAGATAAAAAAGATTATAGTGGCGGTTCAAACATCATCTTACAAAACGTAAGAGATGTGGGTTTCCAAAACAAACTAATCGAAGATTTCTTATCGGAACGATATGTAGTGGGTGATGAACACTTAGAAGTAATTCGTAACATAAACAAAGATATCAATCAGAAGTTAGGTACATCTGTTGGTATGAAAAATGTTATATGGAAACCTAAGAGTTTTGAGTTCTCTAATATGTTTTCATATGGTACAAACAATGTTATTGATTTCACCAATATGAAAGGAGCATATGGTATCTTTGCTCCGAACGCTAGTGGTAAATCATCACTTTGGGATGCACTTTCGTTTTGTATATTCGATAAGTGTTCTCGGACGAGTAAAGCAGTTGATGTATTGAACTATTCAAAATCTACATTTAATTGTAAGTTCAATTTTGAAATGAATGGGGTTGATTACTTTATCGAACGAGTTGGTAAGAAATCACCTAAGAGGGGAACTGTTAAGGTTGATGTTAACTTCTATAGAATTACTGAAGATGGTTCTACTGAATCTCTAAATGGTGAAGAGCGTAGAGATACCAACTCAATCATCAGACAGTATGTTGGTTCATATGATGATTTCATTTTAACAGCAATGTCAAATCAATCCAATAGTAGTGGGTTTATTGAAAAATCACAAAAGGAAAGAAAAGAGCTACTGGCACAGTTCTTAGATATGGATGTATTTGAACAATTGTATCAAGTAGCAAATGAGGAGATTAGAGAACTTAGTGCTTTGTTGAAAGATTACAAAAATCAAAACTTTACCGAAAAGTTATCCGAAGCTGAGGAGAGTTTGATTGAGGGTAAAAATGAGTTAGAAACAGTCCAAAAACTATTAGACCGTTATGTTGAGCAGCGAAGTGAAACTACCGATGAGATTGAATCATTGATATCTAAACTGATTGCTGTTGATACGCAAATTATAGATACTGATAAGCTAAAGAGTAGGTTAGATGCACTAAATACAAACCTAAAAATCAAAGAATCTGAATGTGGTGATTATGATGAATCTTTAAGTGGTGCTCGTTCTGAATTAGAATCGCTTAACAAAAAATTCAAAACGTTTGATTTAATCTCCATAAAAGAAAAGAAGTTACAATACGATGTATATTCTCAGAGGGTGGTAGATATCCAATCACAATTAGATGAGTTGGATAGAGAGATTGACCATAAGAAAAAACACTTAGATGGGATTGGTTCTCTTACATTTGATGATGGGTGTGAACATTGTGTAAAGAATAAGAATACACCATTTGCTAAACAAGCACAATCATTAGAAAACGAAATAAAAGAATCTTCACTTATACGATTAACACGTTCTGGTGAATATGATGAAGCATCAATTGGTAAGGCAAAGTATGATGTGAGTAGAGTATTAACTGAGGTGGAGGAACTCCACAATATGATTAAAAGTAAAGAATCTCAGATTGATAGATTGGAGCTACAATCCAAATCATGTAATCTTGAATTGAATCAGTTAAGAGATGGTATCAAAAAGGTAGAATCAGATATTCAAAAATCTATCGAACAGAAAGAATCAGTAGCGCATAATATAAAGATACAAACGCAAATTGATAGTTCCAAAGAAAAGTTGAAAAAGTTTGATGAGGTAATATCCGAAATAAACAATGATATAATCAACATCAATGGTAACATCAGAATAGCAGAAAACACAATTCAGACTGTAAACGATTCAATAGGTAAGTTGGAGAGTATGGAGCAGAAATACGAAGGTTATGAATACTACTTACAATGTGTAAAGAGAGATGGTATTCCATATGAATTGATTTCTGATATCTTACCAAGGTTGGAAGTTGAGATTAATAATATCCTACAACCAATCGTAGATTTCCAAATTCTACTGAACACCGATGGTAAAAACATTAATTCCTATATTGCATATGGTGATGAAGAATTCTGGCCATTAGAATTGACAAGTGGCATGGAAAAGTTTATATCATCAGTAGCAATTAGAACTGCATTGGTAAATGTATCAAATCTACCCCGTCCAAACTTTATTGCAATCGATGAAGGATTTGGTTCATTAGATAGTGATAACTTTAATTCATTATATTTATTATTCGATTATCTAAAGAATCAGTTTGATTTTATAGCAACCATATCACACATAGATAAGACGAGAGATATGGTAGACCAAATTATAGATATCAATAAGGTGGGTGGATTTTCATCAATCAGATATTTATAATCATACAATAGGAATGTATAGGAGAATGGATGTCCTTAGTTTATAAAAGTTCGGTACGCGAAAACATAACAGATTTACAAACGTACATCGTTGATACAACACCAACTTCAACGAAGTACTTTAGGGTTTCTGATGTACCACAGGTTTTACAAAAAGGTAAAAACCTACTTAGAATCACAGCTCACCCAACCAATTTGGTTCCGGGTTCTCAAGTCTATGTAGATGTTCGTGATTCAAATGGGAATCCGATATACTATGAAATTCCTGATTACTTAGAAGAAGATAAAAGTAGAGTAATATCGATTTGGATTTACCACGATAAAGGTGAAGATAATACACCCAATGGTGAAGCAATTATTACACTTGCTGGTACTGCCAATGTAGATGAAAATGGTAATGTGTTACCAGAACGCCATCGTGGTAAGATAAATGTTAAATGGCAGAGAGTTGTAACAGTAGATAGAAATCGTAGCAATACATCTGAGATTATTTTTAAATCAGATAATCTACCAAATGTTATTATATCACAAAGTGTAGAATCATATCAAAATCAACCACAAAGTGATGATGGATTACTACAAACAACTCAGACGGGTAAGGCAAGTTATGTAAAGAGCGGATTCAGCCCAATTGTACAGCTAACGGATGGTACTGAATTTAATAGTGAAATGGTGGGGGGTAGTATAATCCTAAGTAATTATACGGAAGTAGCTCAACCACAAACATCTATTGAGAATCCATTAAGTTCCACATTCTATAGTTCATCCATAAGTGGGTTACTAAATTCTACTGCCGCTAAAGTAACAACAGCATATACAACATCTTTTGAAAACAGAGAAGATTTAACACATACATACACAAACATCAGCGAAGCCGATTATGAAATTACATACTACCAATCGGGTTCGAATGTAACAACTGAGAACTTCAGAAACTTTGTTACTTTAACTTTCAATAACGTAGACCCTATAACTGGTGTTGTTGATAAGGTAAAGATTCTACAGAAATCTGAAGGATTGCCAGGAGATTACGAATTACTTAATGAAGTAGCAGTACCATTTAGCTCATCCGTAGAAGTTAAAGTACCTATACCAAGTAAGAACCTAAATGACCCTAAGATACTAAAACTACAATATCTTAATTCAGTTGGTTCTATATCAAGAACCGAAACCATTACCACACCATTCGTATTTGAAGGTGATAACGTTTATATTGGTGGTAGTCAAAATATGATTAGTGGTTCAATCTATATATCAAACACATTGGGTACTGGTATTGAGATTGGGGGCGCAAGTAGTGGATTCATTCGTTCAGTTGGATATGAAGGAATCACATCAGCATCTTTGGGTAAAGGGCCTGGTGGATTTGTAATCTATAGTGGTTCTGGTAATCTTGTATTTGGTGAAGATACTTTGGATGGGGTTGGTTTACAATTCGTTGGTGATAACGATGATAGGCACCTCATCTTTACAACTGCGAATGGTGGGTTATTAGATGTTAAAACTGATAAGTTTTTTATTGGAACTGAAAACACACAATTTATAAGTGGTTCTGATGGTAACATTGAAATCAGTTCATCTCTATTTCATTTAGACCCTGAAAATAACTTATTAGTTATTGGTGCGGATGCGGTTATAAACGCAGATTTATCTGTAAACAATCTGCGTACTCCCGCAACAATTGGTGGTGTACAATCTACCGAACTCAATGCATCATCATCGATTAAATCAGACGGTTTTGCAAGATTTGTATCAGCATCTGTTGGTGGTTGGGATATTACAACTGCATCCATTGAAGGTGCTAATCTTATAATGAAACCAGAGGGGATACTTCAAACCAAAGATTACATAAAGGATTCTAAGGGTTGGATTATTTCATCTGAGGATAACGGATTTGCAGAGTTTGAAAACATAAAAATTAGAGGTACATTATCAACCACTACATTTGAAAAAGAATCTGTAAATGCTGTAGGTGGTCAATTGTATGTTGCTAATTCAACAACATTGAGTGGTTCGTTTACACAAAGTGTATCATACGGACCTACGGCTGGTGTTACTTCATCAACAACATTACCCGCTCAACTATCCGATAATTTGGATGATGCGTATCTTGATTATGATTCTACACAATATAAAATATCATCAGTAGATTCTACTACAGAGTTTACTTTATCAAAAGGGTCTATTCAAGCAGTAAACGACTCTGCCATCTTAGTACACAGTCAGAGTGATTCTGGTAATGCTACAATATCGGCGTATGGGGTATCTTCAACAACTGTAGAAACTCCACTTAGTGCTTCAATAACAAATATTAACCAACTTGCAAAATTAACAACAAAATTTGATTTTACCAACTACACCCAAATAGCAGGTAACCCAACGCGTCAGCAATTTATAGATGCGACTGGATTCACAGTATCTGCCAGCGGTTTAACTATCGGTGGTTCTCCAGTTGGTAATGTTTTCAACGGAAGCGCAACTGGTACTGGCACATTAGTAGATGAAGATACTATAGCGTTGGATAGTGGATATGCTTTGAGTAGTAAAGTAGATGCGGGTGGTGATTGGTTTATGTATTTTGATTCATCATCAAACACTACCGAATATACATCAAGCAATTTATTGTCAATAGACTCGGGATTTGTTGTACCTGATGATTTTACAGATGGTGAAATAACATTCAATGATGGTAGTGGTATTAAAACATACACAATTTTAGAAAAATTAAATGCACCTGAACGAATCAAAGTTGATACGGGCTCATACGCACCAAACACAAGTGGCTCCTCTGTAGCAGCTGTATCAGCATACTCTTCTTCTCAAAGTGATAATATAACAATAAACGCATTTACATCAACAACCACAGATGTTATATATACAAATGTATCTCCATCGGCAAGTGGTTTAATGGTGGATAACGTAAGTGGATTCGCAAATGATGAAATTTTAACTCTAAAGAAAGTAACAAGTACTGGATTCTCAACTGAGTATGTTAAAATTTGGAGTTCAAGTAGATTTGATGAAAGTAGTGATACGGATTTATCAGGTGTAATCTATGTTACACGTTCGTACGGTAGTGCTGGTGGTGATTCTGGTTCGTTGGGAGATACACCGGGCGCTGCACAATCATACGAAGCGGGTCAAGTTATTGTATCTACTGGTAAAGTTGGGAGTGGTTACATTAGAATCAATGCAAACCCAAATGATACATCAACACCATATATTGATATTGTTGAGAGAACGGGGAGTGGGTTATACGATGTTGAGTTAAAAGCAAGACTCGGTGATTTAAGTGGCTTATCAGATACACCATTGGTTTTGAATAAATCAAATCCTGGATTCGGTTTGGCAACTGATAATGTATATCTACAAGGTGGTATCTCAGCAACTTTTGGTGATATAGGTGGATTCGGAATTACACAAACAGCTATATCATCATCCAACGATAATTTAATATTAAAATCTAATGGGCAAATCACAGGTTCAACTGTATTGTTAACTGGTGGTAGAATCACAGGAAGTAATATTGATATCAATGTAGATAAGTTCTTTGTGGGTAATCCGAATAGTCAATACGTTAGTGGTTCGGGAGGTAACTTAGAAATAAGTTCTTCTGACTTCTATCTATCAGCCGATGGTAGTGTTGTTATTGGTGGTAACGCACAGATTGATGGGGATTTAATTATTGGGCAAGTTGGTAGTTTACCTACAAACGAAAACCTAAGAATTTATTTAGATTTTGAAGAGGGCGATGGTACTATCTTATTCAATAAAGCTAATCCATCCGAAGATTTTGAGATTTTAGGAAGTGAATATGAACGGGTTTCTGGTAGTAATGGAGTTGCTGTTGGTAATGCATTAACATTATTCGGAGGTGCGGTAGTATCGGCATCAAGTGGAAATCACCAAGTTGATATTATTCACGACGGAGCCACATCAGATTTCACACAATCAATTAATTTATGGATTAAACCAAATAGTTTAGCAGATGGTGAGCAGATAATATACGAGCAGGGTGGTTCGACTTCTGGTCAAATGATATGGATGAACAATTCGGTATTATACTTTAGCGCATGGACTAATAACGCATCATCACTATATATTTCGGCATATAGTGATGCGTTATCGATTGGACTGACTGATACATCCCCAGTGTGTGTGGGTGTTAGTATGGATTATGAGAATATGACTATAACAAATCCACCAACATTTAAATTATATATAAATGGTGAATTACATGAAACATCCTCACCCACGGTTGGATACGCATGGCAATTTGGTGATAATGAGATAGGGATTGGTGATGTACAGGGTACATCTAGAATAGGTATTACGGTAGCTAATTCGGGTACATCTATAAATACCACATCCAACGCAGGAACATACGCATTTCATGGTTCAATAGATGAACTTAGAGTATATAAACAAATCTTAACAGATGCTGAATTCAAAGGATTATACCTCAACCCAGCTGGTATCGCAGCCGGAACAAAGATAAGTGGTGATTCCATACAAACTGGTAAAATTACATCAAACAATTTTAGTACAACTGCTGGCTCACAACTAGATTTAAATCAGGGTACTATAAAAATGGGTGGTTCATCAAATCCTGGATTTGAAGTAACGACTGGTGGATTTGTAACAGCAACAAATCTTACGGAAAAGGTTTTAGAGGTTACAGTGAGTAATTCAGGTTCTTATCTTGAGAGTTATCTTGATGTTGGTGGTACTCGAACTAGATTGGTACTTGATGGGGCTCTTGGTGGAAATATAGGTATGAATATGAAACTATCCGTTGCACCACCCACTCCAATTGGCGATATACAGTTACCAAACCAAAGTGATGGTACTATTCAGAGAGCCGATATAATAATAGATGCAGAAGGTATTCAGTTTGATGATGGGTTAATCTCAGCGGGAGCAGATGCAACTAAGTAATAGTAATAAAGTATAAGAGAATAATATGGCAATTATAAATTTAACAGATGGAAACACCTACACCTTCGCTAAGGTTAATGATGCGGCAACCATATTAGATAGTAGTGATTATGCGCATGCTAGGCGAATACTTAGAAATGGGTTGACCGTAACTGGCTCACTTTATATGAAACCACCTGGTAATGGAGATGCGTTTCGAATATATGATGATGATTATGATGAAGTTTTGGTAAGTATATTTAATAATGGACGGCGCGGCCAATTTCAATTATATGACCAGAGCCAACAAACCGCACCTGTGGTTAGAATTTCAGCCACCCCCAACACTGACAGCTACTTTGATGCCGGAAACACAGTTTCCATAGGCCACAACTCAGATGCCTCCACCGATGCAAGATTGTATGTTCGAGCAGAACATTCGGATAACGACTTACCGATAATAGTTTCAGACCACAGAGGCTCGGCGACGACCACCTATTTGTTTGAAGGTAAAAATCAAGGAACTACCACAGTTCACATAAATAATGGTGGTAACATATATAATACAAATGGTACATATGCCCAAATCAGTTCTGATGAGAGATTGAAAGAAAATATAGAAAATCTACCAAACACTACATTAGATAAATTAATGAATGTAAGTGCGGTTACATTTAATTGGAAGGGTGGGTATTCGGATGTTGGGTTAGACTCGGATGAAACACAAACGGGATTTATAGCACAGAATGTTCAGACATATTTTCCAGATTTGGTACTTCCATCACCTATTAAAAAAGAAAAAATACCATTTGATGACCCGCTTACAATTAATCAAGCAGGATTTACACCATATTTAGTTAAAGCAATACAACAACTAAATTCTAAAATAGAAGTATTGGAAGCTCGAATTCAAGAATTAGAAAACCAATGATGGAAACCATCTAAATAGGATACTTATTATTATGGGAAAACTTATAAAAGAATGGGTTAAGGAAATCTTAACTGAGGATATCAAAAAAGAGGTGGTGGTTTACGCTGGTAGATTCCAACCATTTCATAAAGGGCATTATGGAAGTTACCAACAACTGGTAAAAAAGTTTGGTAAAGATAATGTGTATATTGGTACATCCA
>Ga0208899_1001629_pt1 | contig 15713 bp, 18 predicted proteins | sample VirMetDEL_Nov_24_FD_184518 | JGI IMG/M metagenome (GOLD analysis project Ga0208899, IMG submission 184518) | Aqueous microbial communities from the Delaware River and Bay under freshwater to marine salinity gradient to study organic matter... | ecosystem: Environmental > Aquatic > Marine >... | reverse complement strand
AAAGGGCGAGAAAAGGAACAAAAAAGAGTGATTCACATTACTCAAACATTCCAAAAGCGAGAACAGAGAAAAAGTGGCAATTCAAGAAATACGACATGATCCCAATTCAAGAAATTGAACTAAATATTTTATTGACTCCAAAATGGACTCATATCATTTATTTTAACGGTAAGAAAGTTCGACATTATGGCGCGTAAAAATTCGACAGATATACACCAAATTGATCAAGAGCCTTTTATTGTAGGAAATGGCAAGGCGGTTGTCGTGTACAATGCCAACTCTCAAAGAACTATCCAGGCGACCGGTACAATCGTAATAGGTGACACCGGCGAAAATATGATCGAATGGGGTTATAATAACACTTTGCCAGATGAGCGAGAGGAATTGATCGCAAATAATAATATAGTGCCCCAATTATTAGCAACTAAAAGAAATATCATATTAGGGCAAGGATTAAAAGCATATCGGGAAAGATACGAAAACGGAGAGACGAAAATCGAACGGGTAGAAATGCCGCAAGAGATACGCGAATGGTTAGAGGAAAATGAAATCGAGGATGTTTATCTCCCTTTAGCGGTCAAAAATTTACTGATTCATGGGAATATTTTCACCGAGTTTATTCCATTCCGAGAATTTTGGAATATTAAAATAATTGAGTCGAGATTTGTTCGAGCGCAAAAGCAAAATGCAAAAGGGCAAATATCAAACTTTTTCCTTTATGGTAATTGGAAATTATTGAGAGAAGATCAAAAAACAGAACATAAACCGGAAACTATTCGAGCTTTTTCATCTGAAAACTTTGAGGCAAAGAGGAAATGTTTGATGCAATGTGCCGACCGTCTTTTGGGTGGACCTTATTATTATGCACCACATTGGGAGGGTGCGGCAACATGGATCAAAGTGGCGAATTGCATTCCTGAATTTCACCACCACAACCTCCGAAACGGTTACACACCAAGATTTTTAATTAAGATCCCAAATGATTATTTTGTAAGGTCTTTGCCGGAGCATGTTCGGAGATTAGAAAGCACAGACGTAAAAGAGTTTGCAAAAGCGGAATTTGCACTCCGCCAAAAATTTGTCGATAAAATGAATAAATTCTTTGCCGGCACCGAAAATGCCGGGCGTGCAATGATCACAACGAAATTCAAAGAACAGTTTGGAAGTTCAACAAGTTATAGTGAAATTGAATTGCAAGAAATTGACGCTAATATACAAGATGAGGCAATGTTGAAATTGTTTGAAAGTTCAAATTCCGCAAATACAAGCTCACACGGTACACCTCCGGCACTCGCCGGAATTGCAACAGGCGCAAAAATGACAAGTGGATCGGAAATCAGAAATTTGTACAATTTCTATCAATTGACCGCCGCTCCACAACCTCGCAATATTATTTTAAAACCGATTAAAATCGCTTTAAAAGAATTACTAAACAAACACAATATCAAACTCGGCTTTATTGATGTCCAATTGGCAACAACGGACACAAGCAGAACCGGCACGATGGAAACTCAAATCGCTGAATAATATGAGCTTTTTCAAAATTACAGATACAACAATCGCGGCAAGTAAAGCTCAAGTAAAACACACCGATTTTGAGGAGTTTTATCCCGCCGTAAATATTAACATGCAATGGAAAACACTCGCGCCATTCATTCAACACGCCGAGGATATTTATATCAAACCCGTTTTAGGGAATGCGTTTTACGCAGAATTAGAGGGAGCATATCAGACCGACAGTTTAGACGACAATTCCGGAGATGTTTGGCAGAATACGGACGGTTTAAATTGGATCGCACCAGATGGACAAACGTGGAATCTCGGAGGTAGTGGAACAAAGGGAGAGGTACTTGGATTATTACGAACGGCATCCGCCTATTATACGGTTTATCATGCTTTGCCGCATATTACAATTAGGATTGCAGATGCGGGAACACAAGAGACAAACACAGAAAACGCCTATCCAGTTAGACAATGGGTATTAAACAGCACCAGGAAAGAATGTTGTTTCGCGGCTTATATATATTTAGATAAGGCAATCGCACTCATAAAATCAGAAATAGAACTCGGCAATACTGATTTTGATACCTTTAAAAATTCCACCGCATACACCACCTCAAAAGAATTATTAATTGATTCCGCCGAGGAATTTAATCGGTTTTTCAATATCAATAAATCGGCAAAGGCATATAATACATTGATCCCATATATCAGAAAATCCGAGGAGATGTATTTGGAGCCGCTTTTGGGTGAGACATTTGTTGAGGAGATCCGTACGGCATTCAAAGCGAATACCCTCACGAGTGACCAAGTGACAATATTAGAAAAGATAAAGCCCTGGATTGCAGAATGCGCGATCATTGAAAGCACACCCGAATTAAATCTAATTAATGAGGGCAATGGATGGATGATCATTGAGAGTACGGATGGAATTATCTCTAATAAAATGGCACAAATTGAAACATTAAAAATGTTGGCGGGGAAAGCCTCCACAAATGCCGCCGTTTTCAAACAAAGGTTAGAATCTTATTTATACCAAAACCTCGATTTATTCCCCACATTTCAAGCCTCCAATTACAACAAAGACTTAAACTATGATCCAAACGCATACGACAAAAATCAAGACCCTTATCAAGTTGATGGGGCAATAATGTTGTGAAAAATATGGACATATTAACATTACAAGCCGCAAACGCTTTGCCGTTTGATTGGCTCAATCTCGGATTTGGAGGACTAATCGCCATGATGTTTTTTTTCATGGTGAGGCACCTTGTCAATTCACAAGTGAAAACAAACGAAGCAATTGCGGATTCAATCCGTGAATTACCTACCGTATTATTGGAACAGAAAAATGCTTATGAAAAAGGATTTTTCATGATACAAGAAAGGTTATCCCGACAAGATGAAATTTTGAAAGAAATCAAAGAAAAATTAAATAAAAATTAAAAATTCTATTATGAAAAAATTATTTTTTCTCGCGATTACCCTCACACTATGTTTCGCGGCTTTTGCTCAAGCACCTCAACCAATTGAAGAAGCAGAAAAAACGGAACTCAAAGAAGCCTCACAAGTGCCCACAACCGTCGAAGCGGTAAAAACAGCACCACAACCAGAGGCACCGGCGCAAATTCAACCAACGGTCGAGGAATTGACCGGAATTGCAAAAGTTTGGGCATGGATTAAAGATAATTTATTGCTTGTTTCTGGTTTAGTTCTCGGATTAGGTGAATTAATAGCGAAAGCATTTCCAACCGAAAAGAATCAAGCAAGATTTGAATGGTTGCTCAATTTCTTTGATGTACTTACCGGCATTTTTGGGAATAATAAATTAGGTGGTGGACAACACGCCTAACAATGAAATAAAAACAAGTGGAGGCGGCAAAGGTCGCCTCCTCACGAACATTGAACAAGCACACTTTTTTCAATTAAAAGTGTACCCGTGAATAATAAAACAAACAATAGGTTTCGAATTGATCTCGCCTCAATTGGTTGGTTGGCAAATCATCCAGATCGCCTCAAATTAGTGGAACAACTTCGAAATAAAATTCAATCGGAGGAAACATTTTTCAATTTTATTAAAGATAAGGAAACCGACGAATTTAAAGAGTTCTTTGAAAAGCATGAGGATTTGACAAAAGGCGAGTTATACGTTTGGCATTACTCCAATCGCCTCAAATCCTCAAAAGAGGTCGCACAATATCACAAAATTGATCTTGAGCAATGGACAGAGGGGAAAATCAAAACAGTATATCACGAGCAAGGCGCAAAAATCAAACTTGGCAAGCGAGAAATTATTGCCACCACACCTCTCCACGGATTGCATGTCGAATGGATTAAAAAAGAGGTAACAAACTATGATTTACTCAAAGAAAGTCTCAAAAATCAAATAAAAATACCCGAATACATTAAACCGCCGATTATTCGGTCGAGAAAATTATCACTCCAATTTAATATCACGGATCATCATTTCGGAAAACTCGGATTTAATCCCGAAACAATGGCATTTAATTGGTCATTAGAGCAGGCCGCCACGGAATATAATCGAGTCATTGATGATTTCCTCGCAAGAACAAACCCCAAACAAATCGCCGAATTTGTACTCCCAACTGGAAATGATTTGATTAATATCGACTCAAGCCACAACACAACAACGCGAGGAACGCCGCAGATGGGCGCAAACTTTTGGCATCAAGTATTTAGGCACTCAAAAGAGACAGTAATTGCAAGTATTGAGAAATTATCGAAGATCGCGCCGGTATATGTGTATTTTATTAAGGGAAATCATGATAAAGATTCCGTTTTCTCATTAGGAGAGGCGGTTGAGGCGTATTTCCGAAAGGTTTCAAACGTATTCATTACAAATGAACCAATTAAAAGGAATTACCACGAATTTGGGCAAAATGCAATCGGATTTGCACACGGAAATAAAATAAAAAAAGGTGATATATATAAAACAATGTCACTCGATGAACCCGAACTATTTGCCAGGTGCAAATATAAATCGTTTCAAGTCGGACACCTTCATAAAAACAAATTAAATAAGGTGATTGATTTGGAATTTAAAGACGAAATGAGCGGGATTGATGTTGAGATTTGTCCATCATTATCACCAGTTGACCAATGGCATCACGAAAACCTTTTCATTGGTAATATACGCCGTTCAAAAGGTTTTGTGAGACATAAAGAACACGGATTAATTAAAGAACTATATTATAATTTGTAGAAAATGAAAAAACTATCCTATATATTACTTTTAATTCTTTTTTCAAGTTGTTCAAGCCTTCATCTATTCAATAAAGAGAAGCGAAACCAAAAGAAGCTCTCAAAGATTCGTTTGGAATCTCCTCAATTATTTGAGTCAAAAACAGATACAGTCTATCAAATAGATTCCGTAAAGGTATTGATTGAAGTACCGGAGAAAGGTATTGATACCGCTTTTGAATGGAAAAACGGAGAGAAAGCATGGGAATGGGCACTCAATGACAAGCCAGACAACCCAAATACATACACCTGGAAAGATTTTGAATGGTTAGTTAATGAATCAAAAGAAATGCGCGACAGTACCGGCAAACTTGAGGCGATCTTGGATGTAAAACTCAACAAAAACAGACTCCGGACAGATTTGCAAGTAATACACCACCGTGATACATTCGTGCAAACCGTTTATGATACGACGACTAAAATCGTATATAAGGAAACAATTAAAACAGGAAGCATCACCCGAACACCGTGGTATTTATACGCTCTTATCGGAGCTTTATTGATAATAATCGTATTTTTATTTTTAAAACGGAACAAGAAAAAATCCTAATGAGCAAAACAACAAACACAATTGAAATGAAAACAATTAAAATGCTCATTCTTACAGAATTACTCACCGAACACACAGGAAAACAACACCTCCGGCAATTCCAAATACTTCGCCAAAAGTTGCAACACACAAGGCGGGAATTTTCTCAACTTTCCGACAGAATGAACCTCACAAACCCTCATTCCCCTACCCTATCCAGTATTTAAAATATACCTAAATATATTTATTACTTGCATAAATGTATAATAAGTACTACATTTGTGTTACTTCTTAGTGATACTATGTGAAGCATAAACGACAGGGTTTGACAAATGTCCGACCCTGTTTTAAACTTGACAAAATGGAAATATTAATTATACTTTTTCTTGTTTGGCTAATGGATAGTAACAAGAATTAAAAAACGCCCTGGTAATGGATATTAAAAACATATGGGATCAAGCATTCCAAGAATTTGATGAACAGAGCTTTTTTGAAAAACTAGAAAGCAAGGTGAAAGCACAACCCTATTTCACCAAATACAAATCTTTCAAAGATTTGGTAAACTCCTTTAGTTACATCTTTGCAATTATATCAATGTTAACCGCCTCATATGCCGTTTACTGGTTGTGCGAATGGATGAGCGGACATCATTACGCCAGTATTGCGGTGGCAATTATCTTTTTGATTGCATTAGAGAAGATAAAACGCAAATCAAGCTCCGAATTTTGGCAAGTGTATTTTTTTCGAAAGACAATTGCAACCGGTTGGCTCTCCCTTTCTTTGTTGATCCTTGCGATAAGTATGGCGGCGAGTGCATTTGGAACAAGATCCGGCATTCAGGAACAAGCACCCGACCCCGAATTGATTGCAAATGATAGTATCGCGCAAAAGTATCGCGCCGAGGTTGCATCATACGCAAAGGAAAACAAGGAACTATCCACACAACGCAATCACGAGGGCATTATTTACCATAGAATACAAAAAACGATCAACACCAATAAGGCAATTATAGCCGATTATCAAAAAAGAATCCTTGCCCTTGATCAAAAGCTCGAAGGTAAAAACGAACTACTCTCAAATGAGTATCGAAATCAATTAGACATGACCACCACTCTCCTCATGTTGATTGTCGTTTTGATGGAGTTATTCTATGAGGCGTGCATTGCCTTTATTTGGTATTATTATCACCGATCTTATATAGAAAGAAAGCTCACCACACCTCAAGAAAACAAAGCACAAAAACAAACCTATGTGACACCCAAAAAAGACATTTTCCCGCCAATTATTGAAAACCAAAAAACAGGATTTCAATACAAAGCGGAGGAGATAAGAAACAACGCGAAACAACCATCCGAAACAACGCGAAACAACCATCCGAAACAACGCGAAACAGTTGACACCGAAACAGCGAAACAGCTTGTGGCACAAGCGACACAGCGCGAAACAGTTGACATCGAAACAACGCGAAACAACTCTCCGAAACAACGCGAAACAATCAAAGAAACAATCATTGTTTCAACCCCTAATGAGGATGTTTCAAAACTTCGAAAGTATGCTCAAACATACTATAATCGAAGCATTAAAAAGACGAGCGAAACACGGACAAGAGAAAACAATAGAAAGAAATATTTGGAATATAGAGAACTACTTGAATTAACCGGAAAATATAACTTTATAGAAACACCAGAAAAACTCATCATTACTGAAATAGGGTAGGGCGAGGCAAAAAACAAATCATGAAAATATTCTCAAATATGTGGATTGTCGAAACACCTTGTGAAAGGTATAAATTTAGGTTTGATCCTCAAACGAAAATAATTAAATGGATCACCGATCATATTCCAGAGTACCAAAAAGAGCAACATGAGGAGCGGTTTTTGGGCAATTTCATTAATCAATGAATCGGCACTAATTAATAAGTTATTGACGAAAAGGCGTTTTTCTTTCACTTTTTCGTCAATAAAATAACCACGGTTAACGTAGAACTATGAATCACTTAGGACTTTTTGAGGGAATTGGGGGTTTCAGTTTAGCAGCCAGGTGGATGGGTTGGAAAACCAAAGCATGGGTAGAAATTAATCCATTTTCTCAATCAATATTAAAAAAACATTTTTCAGATGCAAAAGGACACGGAGATATACACACATTTGACGGAACAAAATGGAGAGGAAAAATTGACATCATCACCGGAGGGTTCCCGTGTCAGCCTTTTTCCGTCGCGGGAAAACGAAAAGGAACCGACGATGAGCGTTATCTCTGGGAAGAAATGTTGCGAGTTATACGGGAAATTCAGCCAACTTTCGTTGTTGGTGAAAATGTTTCTGGAATCGTCAGTATGGACAATGGGAAAACACTTTCCAAAATATTATCTGGTTTGGAAAGTGAAGGGTATAAAGTTCAACCGTTTGTTATTCCAGCTTGTGCCGTCCAAGCACCGCACCGACGCGACAGAATTTGGATTATTGCCTACCGCGAGAGCTCAAAAAGTTCATCCGAATTTTTCTCAAAATCTAGCAAAAAGAAACAAAGGGAATTTAGAAGAAGTACTATCCAAAGCATTACTCCCAACAGCGACAACCTTTTACAGTCGGGAGGATTGGACACCGGAACAAGTAATAAAACGCCAAAAAGAAGTCAAGGAACAAACGAACAAAAAAGGGAAACATCATTCGGGCAACGGGTTCGGAATGAACCTAGCAACACGAATAAAGATGCTACCGACACCGATTGCAAGCGACCACCGCGACAGGGGATCAATAGAGGACAAGTGCATACAAAACAGGATAAAGAAAGGGAAATCAATAGAGTTATCAATGACAGTCAATTCGAAGAAAAATGGCATGAAGTTGCATCCAAATTTTGTAGAATGGATGATGGGATTCCCCAAAGATTGGACAAATATAGAAAAGATAGATTGAAAGCATTAGGCAATGCAATTGTACCTCAAGTAGCTTTTGAAATTTTCAAAATACTTGAGCAATACACTCTAAATAAACCGCACTAAACGTAGAAAGTAATTATTTGTTTGTTATTGATTTATAATACCTTGCGCACCCCGTTTTTTTAGACTTTGATTTAATGAAGGGGTTTTTTGAATAACAAAAAAATAAAGAATACAATGAAAATAGGATATGCAAGGGTTTCAACTGATCGCCAGTCACTTGAATTACAAATTGAAGCACTTGAAAAAGAAGGGTGTGAAAAGATATTTTCCGAAGTCATTTCAGGCTCAAAAGTGAAAAGGGTAGAATTAGACGCAATGTTAAGTTTTGCCAGAAAGGGAGATACGGTTGTAATTTGGAAGTTAGACCGATTGGGTAGGAATCTAAAACATCTAATTGAATTGATCGGATACTTTAAAGAAACTGAAATAGAATTTTACTCAATACAGGACAAAATAGATACCTCAACCCCAATGGGGCGCTTTATATTTCATCTTATGGGAAGTTTGGCAGAATTTGAAAGAGAATTAATAAGGGAAAGAACAAATGCAGGGCTAAAATCCGCAAGGGAACGAGGCAGACACGGAGGACGACCAAAGGGGCCATCCAAAAAGATTACCGAAAATGCGGAGGTAATATTTGAATTGTACAACGCAAAGAAGTTGACCGTAAAACAAATTTGTAAGAACCAGAAAATCAGCTTGAATACTATGTATAAAGCTATTGAGTACTGGAAAGAAAAAATAAAGCAAAAAAATGAATTGGAGTAATAACGTGGCATTATTTAATGAGGACTGTCTAAAAGGTTTTAGTAAATATCCAGATAATCATTTTGATATTGCTATTGTAGACCCTCCGTATGGTATTGACTTTCAGTCCGCCAGGCGGACTGAAAAAGACAAATGGCATAAAAAAATAGCAAACGATAAAGAACCCTTTACCAAATGGCTAAAGCCATTATTTCCAAAGATGAAAGAAGGCGCAAGATTGTTTATTTTTTACAGGTGGGATGTTATGGATATTTTTATCAAAGAGGCAAGGCAAGCAGGGTTTAAACCCGTTTGGGATATGGTTTGGGATAAAGTGATTCATGGAATGGGTGACCTTAAAGCAGCTCCAGGCGCAAGGCATGAGCCTTTTATGTATTTCACTAAAGGACGCTATGAATTTAAAGGTAATAGACCTGTTACGGTTTACAAAACGCCAAGAGTTAACGCTGAAAAAATGATTCATCCAAATGAAAAACCTGTTCTTTTATATCAAGCACTACTTAGGGATTTTGCGTCGAAAGGTGAAAAAATGATTGATCCCTTTTTAGGCTCTGCGGCAAGTTGTGACGCCGCAATAAAAGAAGGGTTACAATTTGACGGATATGAAATAGATAAAGATTATTTCAACAAAGCATCGGACAGAATAAATAAAGGGGTTCAATCTTCTTTGTTTTAATGTTCTAAATAAACCCTCCACAAAAACACCCCGTTAAAAATTTTCTTTAACGGCAAGCCCTTTGCTCGTTTTTGGATTCCTTAACGGGGCACACAATATGTGTGCCCTTTAATATATAACTGTATGTTTGAGGCACTATATACATTCCATCTTTTCAACAGCATACCATATGCGATCCACGGAGATCACAAAATTTTACTCCATTCCGAAAATTTTAAAAGTTTCAATCCTAAAATAGAAACGGCATTTTTAGAGTTTGATAAACTCCCTTTCTAATATAAAAAGGTGGTCAAAAATGATCGCCTTTTTTCATGTCCTACCATCACCTCAAGCCTCTTTTCATATTTGTATCATGGCAAATATTGACTCTCGATTTTTGGATGCAATGACCGAAATAGGGGAGGAGTGGGGCATGAAAACCCTCTCCGTACTTTCCGCTAATGTTCGCAAAAAGAAGCTCCGAACAACCGGACAATTATTGCAATCTCTTGATCATGAAACTAAAAAGGATTTATCGAAGGTAGTCACGGCGATTGCATTCGCTTTTCAGGATTACGGTCGATTCAAAGACATGAGGAGAAATATTTGGGATAAACAACCACCAATCGCGGCAATTCTCGAATGGGTGAAACAAAAGGGCGTTTCTTCATTCGGTGCCGATCCAAATCCATATAAAAACGAAATTAAAACGAGCGAGAGGCGCGCAAATGAAATCGCCTGGGGCATTGCTCGTAAATATGCCACTAATAAGGCGTTTAAATCTCGCCCGTGGTTTCAAAAATCATTTTTCGGGATGCTGAATGCACTCACCGAGGATTTATTGGAAGCCGCCGCCGATTTTGCAACAGATGAAATCAAAAATTCGATCAAAGATGGATTAAGTATCGGCGGTCGATTAGGTAACAAATTTATTAAACCAGTATAACAATGGCATTAAGAAACGAAAGGGTTCAAATAGTTGTCGATATTGAGGGAGCGCAAGGAGTGAGCAATTTTAAAAAGCTCTCCGCACAATCCAAAGCTCTCACAAGTGATTTGAAAAAGTTAGAAAAAGCCGGACAACAAAACACGGAGGAGTATAAAAAAATGAGTGCCGAATTAGATAAACTCAATAAAGAGTTTGCCGAACTCGGAGGAGCGGGTGCGACAATGGGGCAATTAATAAATAGATCTAAAGCTCTAAAAAGAGAATTACATGGACTCGCACCAGGCACAAAACGATTTAATGAGGCAACGCGAGAATTTAAAACGATAAATGACCGCCTCGCAAATATGCGCTCAAAAACGAGAGGAGTTGCCGAGGGTATGAATGAGATGAAAGTGATGGGTGTAAAAATCCCGCCTGTTTTTCGATCAATTGTTGCGGCTTTTGCTGTCAAAGAAATACTCCAAAAAGGTAAAGAGGTTGTTTTCACGCTTTTCAATATGGGGCGAGAGGCACAAATTATGCAATCAAAATACCGCCGTGTTTTTGGTGATGCTCAAAAGATAGTCAATGAGTTCGCCAAATCGAATGCGCGAGATATGGGATTGACTACAAATGAATATAAAAAAGCAGCAACGGCGGCGGGCGATTTGTTGATCCCGATGGGATTTCAAAGAAATGAGGCGGCGCAATTATCGGGTGATTTGGTCAACCTTTCCGGAGCTTTGTCAAATTGGACAGCCGGCGAAAAAACAGCGACCGAGGTATCGGATATATTAACAAAGGCATTATTGGGAGAGCGAGAACAATTGAAAACATTGGGTATCTCGATAAAAGAGGCAGATGTGAGCGCACGATTAGCCGCAAAAGGGCAAGACAAACTCACAGGCTCCGCACTCGAACAAGCGAAAGCACTCGCAACGCTCGAATTAATTACCGAAAAATCAACAGACGCCCAAACAGAATTTGCAGAGGGTGGAGACAATCTTGCCAAATCAGCAAACCAAATCCGAGAGGCATGGCAGAGCGTAAAAGAATTTTTTGCAAAACTATTTATCCCGGTTTTTGCAACTGTTTTGGGGTGGATTGTATCGGGTATTGATGCCGTTCGAAATTTTGGCGTGAAAGCCTCCGCCAGTTTTTCAGGATTTCGGGCCGCCGTTGGTGCAATGGTTGAGAATGTCAAAAAGTGGTTTCAAGATTTGAACCTCTCCGCGACAATAATGGCAAAAAAATTGGATCTCGCATTAAGCATAAAAGAAGAAACAAAAAACAGATTGAGAGGAGAAATCGCCGACCTTGAATCATTAAGGGAACAAGCCTCCCAAAGCGGTCAAACAATAGGCGAAGCATACAAAACCGCATATCTCGCGGCATTGACAGACGGAGACACCGGCGAAGGATCGACAACAGTTGCTCCGGCAATCATTCCAACCGGCAGCGATCAAGCAACAAATGAGGCGGGAATAAATGAAGCGGAGGAGGTATTCAACCGCGAAAACCTTGCGGAAATAGAACAGATTAATAATGATCTCAAGCTCGAAGAAATTCAAAGGTTTACGGATCGCGAGACAGAAATAAGAACCTCCGCACAAGAAAGACTCAACCAACAACTCCAAGCAGCGCAACAAAGGCAAGCCGAATTTGAGGCAATGATGGAACAAAAGAAACGAGAAGCGCGAGAACTCACCGCCTCGGCTTTTGGTGATTCCGTCAAATCAATTATTGGATTTCTTTCTCAAGATGAAAAAGCAAGAAAGAAAAATGCAATCGCATTGAAAGCTCTTAATGCGGGAATGATTGTAATGGATGGAATTAAAGAGGTGACCGCAATTTGGAAACATGCCGCCGATCTTGGCCCGATTCTCGGCCCGATTGTCGGAGGAGCGAGAACACTCGCCGCCACACTTCGGACAGGACTCGCATTGAGCAAAATGAAAGGCACCGGTTTTTTTGGTGGTGGACATACTGGAAATAATGGATTATTCAATGACAATCAAGGGCGAAAAGTAGTCGGAGCGGTTCACGCAAATGAATGGGTTTCGCCGGAATGGATGACAACTCATCCAGATTATGCACCTATAATTAGCTCATTAGAGACAGTCAGAAAAAGAGGTTATGTTGAGGGAGGTTTCGCAACAGACAGCACAACGCCCTCACCTGGAGTTGCCGCAAATATCGGACAGGGTGGAGGAGGAGATTTTGGAAACATCGAGCAATCAATTAAATCAAGCATGGAGCAAATGGTAAAAGCAATTACCAGGAAACAATTTTATGTAACATCCGGGCAAATAGCCGATGCGATAAACGATGAGGCGGTTTTGGATGCCGATTCAGAATTTTAGTAAAGAAACCGACCGAAAACTTTACTTTTTGAAAAAGGAAAGAAACTCGCATTAAAAACAAAGGATAGGAGTAAAGAAACCCATTAAATAAATAAAGTATGGAAAAGCCGTTTTTTGCGGCTTTTCATACCGATTTAATTTTAATTAAAATGGAGCCTCTTAAATTAAGAGAGATAAACTTCTTAGTTAGTGATATTACAAAATGGGATATATACAATGTTAGTACGTATGCCTTATCGGAGGTTTATTTAATGGATTGTGTTTTAGGGATGAAGCATTATCCTGATAATTTTTTTGATTTGGCAGTTGTTGACCCACCATATGGCATTGGAGCTGACAAAGCTCAAAATGCAGCCGCAAAGCAACGAGAAAAAGCGAATGGGAAAAGCAAAGCGGGGAGAGGTTGGAAAAAGTACAAAGAAACTAATTGGGATTCTAAAATCCCAACACTAGAATATTGGTGCGAATTGTTTCGAGTTTCTAAAAATCAAATAGTTTGGGGGGGGAATTACTTTACAGAAACATTGCCTCCGTCAATGGGGTGGATAATTTGGGATAAAGGACAAAGAAATTTTTCCTTAGCAGATGGGGAGTTGGCATGGACTTCTTTTGATAAGGCAATGAGAATATTTGAAATGAGTAGAGGCAAGTCATTAGCAATGAATAATGAAATAGGTGGACGGTTTCACCCAACACAAAAACCGGTTAAACTTTATGAATGGATTTTTAAAAATTATGCAGAGAGTGGACAAAGGATTTTAGACACGCATTTAGGAAGTGGCACAAGTAGGATCGCAGCAAATAAATTAGGTCTTGATTTTGTTGGATTTGAAATTGATAAAGATTATTTTAATGAAAGCGAGGATGTTTTCAAAAAAATTGTTTCACAAACACGCCTTTTTTAAGTTTCACAAATCTACATTTTTTACTTATAAAAAAAAATCATATACCATGAATAGGGTATTTTTACACCTTTTTACTATTTAATTATACATTTATGTATTAAATACTTGCATAAATGTATAATTCAAACGATATTTGAACCAACAAACAAATGAGTTTGAAAAACGATTGAAAATTGATTTTGCAATAATTGGGTGTTCTCATAGTGTGTGGGTGAGTGCGTGATTTTTTCGCGCACTCATATTTTTACACCCCTTAATATAAGAGAAGTGTGCGAAAGAAATGCCGCAAAACAGTCACCCCCCAATTTCCCAAAAACTTGCGGCATTTTCTTTTTTCTAGGAATTACTTTTTTCATGAGATTATAATTTGTTTAAGAATGGGCGGCAACCCTCCGCCGCCTTTCTTTTTTCCATTGCATGTTTTAGACTGGATTTTATATAATAGGGGAGTCAATGTCGGATTTAATTTTGATTTGTTCTAGTTGGTTTTTTCAGTTTCTTTTTGAAGGTTTTTCGACTCCCTTATTTTTTATGTCATTTCCCTTTTTACACTTATATATTTTAAGAGGCGGGAGTGCTAAAAGAAGCACTCCCAAATCAAAACCCAAAAAACAAAAAAAAACCGAGTTAGACTCATGGGGATGAATCATATATCGGTCACTTTAAGACTGTCCACCGGTTCAAACTTGGGCAGTCTTTTTTTTATGTAAAAAACAAACCTATGAATATTATATTAATACCTATTGGATTTTTTGTCATTCTCTTATTTATGGCTCATATGATTTTGGTTTTATTAAAATCTTTGTCCAAAATATTCCGATGCAAAGAAAAGACCTTGTGGTATGAACCAAAAAGCGATCAATTATTTATATGATTCAACTCAAAATGAGATCAAACAAATGGTGGATAGGTAACAAAAGTTATCATTTGACAATTCCTCAAAGTTGGTCGGAATTAGGTCAAATGGAGATTTTGAAGGTCATGAAAATACTCATGACAAAGGGGCACAATCCATCCGCCGCCGTTCCTCAATTAATAACTATATTTGGAAAGCTGCCCAAAATTGTCGCATTGAATTTGACACCTCAACAATATGTCGAGGTTTTTCATGATCGAGTTTTATGGGTTTTTTCTCAACCCTTAATCATTCCTTTGATCCCGATCATCCATCATAAAGGAAATTCATTTTTTATGTGTGCCGGTAAATTGGCAGATTTGACAATTGAGGAGTATATCGCCGCCGAAAAACATTTCCTTGATTTCTATGATCGACAGAATGTGGAGGCACTTGATTTGCTTTGTGCTATCATTTTGCGCGAAGTGTACACCGATCAAAAGATTTTAAAACAAAGAGGATTGAGAGTCGCATATAATGAGGAAAGTGTAAAAATTAGAGCGGAGTTTTTGAGCGATTTGGAGGAGGTGAAAAAGTTTTATGTTTTGTATTTCTTCCTTTGTTGTCGTGCATATATCGCACGCGAATATTTTGATTTTGATCCAAACCAAAAGACAAAAAAAGGCACCGCACAAAGTTGGGATAATACATTAATTAAACTCGCCGAAATTAACACATTCGGCAATCTGAATGAAGTTAAAAAAACAAAGGCACATGATATTTTTCGATTTATGTCTCAAAAAAAGGAGGAGCAAAATCCAACAGATTTACGAGATCAAATTCGAAAAATACACCAAAAACATTTAAATTAATGAGCGCAATATATTCTCCAATCGTTACAAATATCCCGGAACTTCGCCGGCACTTCGAAAGTTATGCCGAGGAGCATTCCGAAATTAAGGAATTTGTTTACGGTGATAATCAAAAGATTTTAAACCTTGACAGATCAGAAATTTGTTACCCGG
>Ga0208899_1001623_pt1 | contig 15739 bp, 13 predicted proteins | sample VirMetDEL_Nov_24_FD_184518 | JGI IMG/M metagenome (GOLD analysis project Ga0208899, IMG submission 184518) | Aqueous microbial communities from the Delaware River and Bay under freshwater to marine salinity gradient to study organic matter... | ecosystem: Environmental > Aquatic > Marine >... | reverse complement strand
CAGTCGAGGATGGGGGTATTACGACAGGACAAATGATTTTGTTTGGTACGGGTGGTGATATGGAAGGAGGTACTATCGATTTCGAGAGTATGTTCTACAATCCTGATACCTACAATCTCTATGCCTTTGATAACGTTTGGGATGAAGGAGCACAAGGAACTTCGTGTGGTTTTTTCTTCCCCGACTACAAGAACAAGGTAGGGTTTATGGACAAGTTTGGTAATTCGTTAGAGTCGGATGCTAAGCTTGCTGAAACTGCTAAGCGTGAGAACATTAAACGTACAAGTAAAGATGCGGGAGTTATTGATAAACATGTTACGGAATATCCGTTTAATCCTAAAGAAGCCTTTCTTCAAAAGGCTGGTAACGTATTTCCTACTGCTAGTTTGGTTGAGCATCGTAACAATATTATGCGCACTGGTGTCTTTAAGAATATCGGGGTAAATGGTAGGCTGCACGAAACTGGGTCAGGAATTAAGTTTAAGCCTGAAGAGAATGCGATACCCGTTTTAAAGTTCCCACATGATAAGGGATCTAATGTCGAAGGATGTGTGGTTGTATACCAAACGCCTTACAGAGATGCGTCAGGAGAGATACCTGATAGCATGTATATTATTGCGCATGATCCCTATGCACAAGACGGAGGAAGCGGTAAGTCACTTGGATCTGCGTATGTACTTAAACGTGTGAACCCTATTTCTAAGCCTGACGATATGATTGTAGCTTCTTATGTGGGAAGACCGCAGACACAAGATGAGTTTAACTACAATCTGTTTCTACTTGCTGAATACTACAATGCTCGAATTGGTTTTGAGAATGACCGAGGCGAAGTAGTACCTTATGCTAAAAGAACAAAAAAAATAAAGTGGCTATTGCCTGAACCAGAAATATTTAGTAAAAGCGACGGGGTCAGTATACGCAAGCTTGGACGTACGTATGGGACCTCTATGGGGTCTAAAGAACGTAAAGGACAGGCAGAGATATACTTACGAGATTGGCTTAGAACTCCGCGTGGAGTTTCGGAGTCTGGTGAAAAAAAGCTAAATTTGCATTATATTTACGACTTAGCATTACTAGACGAGTTAATTAAGTATAACCGGAGGGGCAACTTCGATAGGGTTTCAGCACTACTAGTTGGTATGTTTAATCTTATTGCTATGTTCAACAGGACAGTTGAGAAAGCAGAAGAGGAGAGCAGCTCCGGCAGTGAATCATTTTTTAATCGTGAATTGTTTACGTAAACCTTTAACTAATGCCGTTAATTCCGAAACAAAAACTACCTACTTCTAAGAAGACCCAAGATTGGGGCGAGAAGTGTGTACAAGCTTATATTGCGGAATCCTCGTTTTCTTCCACAGACAAAGCAGGTCTGGTAGATTTGTATGAAATTTACAACGGTGAGTTAGACGAGAGCAAGTACAATTATGTTACTAATCCGTATAACTCTGAAGCATGGAAGAAAAGAAACTTCCCTGCAAAGCTTCGTAACTATAATATCATTAAACCTGTAGTAGATCTCCTAATGGGAGAGAAAGCTAAGCGTCCGTCTAACTACCAAGTAGTTGTACGTAATGCTGATACGCACTCTCGCAAAGCTGATGAAATCCACAAGCAAGTACTGCAATCTTTGCAGCAGATGTTTATTAATGAGCTTAATGCTCAAGGTGTAGACACAGGCATGGAATCTAAAGAAACTCCTACACCCGCAGAGGTAGAAGAGTTTATTCACTCTAACTACAAAGACTCAAGAGCTATTATTGGTCAGCAGTCTATAAATTACTTGCGTGACTTTTTAGATCTAGATGATAAATTCCAAAAGGCTTTCTTTGACTGGCTTATTACAGGGCATGTATACTCTTACAAAGACGTATGTATGGACGAGGTTGAGTTTGAAGTTATATCGCCTTTAGATATAGACTATCAGAAATCTCCTGACACAGAATTTATTGAAGATGGAGACTGGGTAGTACGTCGTAAGATTATGACTACTAACGCAGTTGTCGATTCGTTTTATGATGTACTTACACCAAGTCAAATAGACGACTTAGAGCGCCCTTCTCAACGCAGAGAGGGTGGAGGTTACCTTGGAGCAGCATTGAATCCTACACACGAGCAGGACGATACTGATCGCTATGTAGAAGTAATGCATGTTGTATGGAAGTCGTTCCGCAAGGTTGGAATCCTAACGTATACAGATGAGTTTGGGTTTGCACAGGAAATGGAAGTTGATGAAACTTATAAGCCCGATCGTGATGCAGGTGAAACTTGTCAGTGGTTTTGGGTAAATCAAGTTTGGGAAGGCTACCGTATTGATGGTGGTATTTTTGTGAACGTTCAACCCTTTGGTGTACAGCGTCCATCAATGACAAACCTCAGCTTGTGTAAATTGCCGTACAACGGTCGTAACTACTCTAATCGTCACGCAGATAACATCTCTATTGTATCTATGGGGCTGCCTTATCAGATTCTTTACAACGTGTTCCATTATCGTATGGAGCTTACTATGGCAAAGAACAAAGACAAGATTGCTCTTATTGAAATGAATACTATTCCTAAGCGCCACGGCTGGGATGAAGAAAAGTTTATGTACTATGCAGATGCAATGGGTTTTGCATTCATTGATTCTACTGCAGAAGGCAAGAACAACGAGCGTGTATCATTTAACCAATACCAGGTTCTTGATATGTCGCTATCACAATATATTAACGCACAGTTCCAACTACTACAAGCTATTAAGCAAGAGTGGGAAGATCTAGTAGGTATTACTCGTCAACGTAAAGGACAGGTAATGGCTTCTGACGGTTCTGGTGCTACAGAGCGTGCTGTATTCCAGTCGTCTGTAATGACGGAAGAACTGTTCCGTAAGTTTGAAAAATACGAAGAAAAAGAAATGCAGGGTCTTCTAGACTGCTCTAAGTTTGCTTGGAGAGGTGGTAAGAAGTCATCTTACATCACATCTGATTACCGTAATGAGTTATTAGACATTGACGGTCAGGAGTTCGCTGAAGCGGAGTATGCGGTGTTTGCTAAGAATTCTAGCAAAGAAAACACTAAACTCGAAACCTTTAAGTCACTTGCATTATCCTTTGCCCAAAATGGTTCACAACCGTCTACAGTCGCTGAGATTCTCGACACTGATAATTTCTCTAACATTAAACGCCTCGTTAAAGAGGCAGAAACTAAGCAGCAGCAACTTGAGCAACAAGCCAAACAAGCTGAACAAGAAATGCAAATGCAGCAAATGCAAATGCAGCAGCAAGCTCAAGAAGAGCAGCGAATCTTTGATTCTGCCGAAAAACAAGCCGATAGACAAAACAAGCTAGACGTTGAAGCTATGAAAATAGCAGGTAGACAAACTGATCAGGATTTAAATAACAATGGCATCCCAGATTACATGGACGTACAGCGTGTGGAAATGGAACGTCAGCGCATCGAATCAAACGAGCGACTACAAACTAGAAAGCTCGATATTGAGGAGAAGAAAATAGATAAGAAAGACTAAAACATATAAAAAGTTTATATTAAAAGGCTTTTTAACAGAATGTATTAACCCCTTATAATTACTTAATTTTACAGCAATGAGCGCAGAAAAGTTAGATTTAAGCAAGGTCAGTGTAAACGATATCTTTAACGATAACGGTCCTACACCAGAACCACAAGTGGAAGAAACTACTGAAGCAGTAGAAGAAACACAAGACGAACCTCAAGAGGAAGAACAACCTGTAGAGGAGCCGCAAGAAGAACAAGCGGAAGATCAAGTAGAAGAACCTGTATCAAAAGAACAGTCTGCAGAGGCTACAGAAGAAGAGTCTATAATCAATGAGCTGCAAGCAAAACTTGGTTACGAGCTAGACGGAGAGTTTGACGAAAGCATTGATGGCTTGTTAGACTTTACTAAAGCTACAGCAGATAAGATGGCACAAGAACAAATGCAAAATGTATTTAGTGCTTTCCCAGATGTACAGGAATATCTTAACTACAGAGCAAACGGAGGAGATCCTAAGCAGTATTTCCAAACTGCAGCACCAGAGCGCGACTTTAGTGCAATGGAAGTTAGCGAAGGAGATGTTGTTACTCAAAAGCAAATTGTAGGAGCATATCTAGAAGGACAAGGTTTTGATCAATCAGAGATTAAAGAAACTTTGGAAGACTATGAAGATGCAGGCATTTTAGAGCGTCACGCTAAAAAAGCTTTGACTCGCCTACAAACAAAACAAGCTCAGGATAAGAAAACTCTTATTGAGCGTCAGCAGCAAGAAGCACAAACACAGGCACAGGAGAACGAAAGAATGTGGACAGAGATTAATGGTCTTGTTCAACAAGGTTCTCTTAAAGGTCTTACAGTACCAGAGAGAGATAAGAAACGTTTCTTTGATTGGATGGCAAGTCCTATCGATCAGCAAGGTAACTCACAGAGATCTGTAGACCGTGCTAATCTAGATCAAGAAACATTACTTGCACTAGAGTATATCGTATATAAAGGCTTTGACTTATCTAAGCTAATTGCGAATAACAATACAACACAACAGGCACGTTCCTTGCGTAGTAAACTATCAAAAGGAACATCTAGTAATAGCAGAATGAAGAACAGCAAGCCGGGTTACACGAAAGCACAAAAACTACCGGACCTAAAAGATTTACTTTAATAACTTAATTTTTAATACTTAAATCATGGCAGCTGATAATTTGAAAAAATTACGCCTGTATCAGGACACTTTCAATGCAGAGGGTATGACCGACGAGAACTCGTTGGCAAACGCTTTGTTGACTGAGCCTGATAAATTGTCTCCAGTATTGACTCACCTAGCGGGTCAGGAAGACAAGCGTTTCCCTTTATCTTTCTTAACTGAAGGATTGAACAATGTCAAGTACATTAACGACATTGAGTACGATTACCCAGTAATGGGTCGCTTGAACAAGAGCGTTATGGCAGTATCTCTAGATGCAGGTACTGGTGTTTCTCACTCTCGTTTCAAGGTAACTTTTGCAGAGCGTTGGTTCGTTAAGCAGTACATCATTGAAAACCCAGCGGGTGTTCAAATGCGTGTAATGGAAGATCCAATCGAAACTGCAGGTGGATGGCAGTACACTTTACAATTGGTTACATCTGATTCTTCTGAAGCAGTTGGTGCTGGAGATGTTGCAGGTAAGCAATTCGTACAGTTGTTTGCACCTACTGCATTCTCTGGATCTCGTGGTAACGAGAGCAACTGGGTAGCGCCTTCTAAAATGCGCAACCAGATCTCTTTGATTCGTAAGTCATACCGTTACGAAGGTAACATGCCTGACCGTGTAGTTAACGTAGAGTTGACTGTAGGTGGTCGCACAACTAAGTTGTGGTACGATTTTGAAGAGTACCAGCACATGCTACGCTGGAAAGAAGAAGCTGAATACGCTCTTTGGTACTCTAAGTACAACCGCGACACTGATGGTGTTATTCACTTAAAAGATGACAACGGCAAACCAATTCCATTGGGTTCTGGTGTTATCGAGCAGATTCCTAACGTAGATACTTACTCTGAGTTGACTGCTACTAAGTTAAAGAACGTTGTTCGTGACGCTCTCTACGGCGCTTCTGACGCTGCTCAAATGAACATCGTATTGTTCACTGGTTTGGGTGGTCTAGAAGAGTTTGACAAAGCTATGAAAGACGAAATTTCTAGTGGTTCTTACATCAAGAACACTGATCCTTCGAGCTTCATTACAGGCTCTGGTGCTAACTTGCAGTTAGGTGGATTCTTCACTAGCTACAAGCACATCGATGGTCACGTAATTACTGTACGTCACTTGCCTTTGTTTGACCACGGTGCTCGTGCGTTGAACTCTGACAAACACCCAGTAACAGGTCTTCCAATGGAATCATACCGTATGATCTTCTTGGATATGAGCTCTTACGATGGTGAGCAAAACGTTGCTATGGTAACCCGTAAGGGACGTGAGCTTGTTCGTTGGGCTGTTGCAGGTGCTTCTGTGCCTCCAGGATTCCAAGGTAACGCGCTTCGTGCGAATGACGTAGATGGTGCATCTGTACACTTCATGAAAGAGTCAGGTATCAGCATCCGTCGTGCTACGAACTGTTTACACTTAGAGTGTGTGCGTTCATAATAATTAGGGGTTTGAGGGGGAGTTTGCTTAGGCGCTCCCCTGAAACTCCAATTTAATATAGTAAACCCCCAGAAGATGGCATCTAGAATAATTACAATTAAGCGTAGAGAAAATACTACTAACCTTCCTGATCACGTATATGCAGAGAGTAAACGTCGCATAGGCAGCGTATTTACTAAGACTGGCGATATTTATACAGGTCTGACCTTCCCAGAGCAAAAAAAGTTTTTACCATACATTTTAGGTGTGGACCCAAATGACCCCGCATTTGGAAAAGAAGCAAAGCGTTATTTTCGGAATATGACTATTGAGGTGCCTCTCGAAGGCGTGCAGCTAGAAGCTGGCGCAGATGAGAGTGGTGAACCTCTAAACGTGATGGATTATGTTAAATACAAGTTTGTAATTGGTCATCCTCATGTCGCAGGAGATGAAGGATCATTGAGCACAAACCGTAGCTTTAAGTACTATGTATACGATGAAGCTCTAGAACTTGAAGAAGATTTCAATGAACTAGAGTACAGAAAGAAAGCATACAAAGAATTTATTAAGCTTACTGACAACGAGAAGAAGATGGATATGGTTATCCGTCTGCATTTAGAAAATCCAAGTAAAATGGATGCTAAGACTAAAGAACTATTCTTGGAGCAAATGGTAGAAGAGAATCCTCTCAATTTCTACGAGATTGTTACAAGCAAGAACCTTGAGTTGCAAGCGTTTATAGAAGAGTGTATTACTGCAGAAGTAGTACGCAAGATCGGAAACTCTCTGTTGTTAGGTGATGAAAAGCTTGGTGATACTATGGAAGAAGCTATACTGTTCCTGAAGGATAAAAAGAATAGTTCGACTCTCACTACCCTAAAAGCTAGGGTACAACAATACGCTGAATAATGACCGTACAAGAGATGCATTATGCTGTAGATCAAGGGCTCCAGAAAGTGGGGTCCTTTGTCTACGACACCTTTTTAGAAGAAGAACTAGATTTCTTCTTAAACAAGATGCAAGAGCGCTTTATAAAAGATAGAGTGTTTAAAACATCCGATCCTAAAAGGTTAGGCTTCTCTTTAAACCAAAAACGTCTCGATGATATTCGTAGTATTATTGAGATTGACTTTGTAGATACAAATGTTGGTAATGCTTCGGCAGAATATCAGCGCTATGATCTACCAATAGATTACCTCTACTTAGTCAATTTACGCGCTAGATTAACTCCCTCTCATTGCGATAGTACGGTCCTTAAGAAGGTGCCCGCAAGAGTAGTGGAGCAAGATAAGTTATATGAAATGCTTCGCAATCCGTTTGCAAAGTCATTAGCTACTACACCTGTAGCGTCTCTTACACTAGAAGATATCACAGTGTTTCAGACAGAAAAGTTTATATTAAAAGGTGTAGAGCTTGACTACATTCGGAAGCCCGAAAATATTAGCTTATCTTTGAGTCAAGATTGCGAATTAGCAGAACATACCCACCATGAGATTGTGGATATGACAGTCAAGCACATTTTAGAAGTTATAGAATCACCACGTTACCAAGGTAACAGTATCGAAGAGTCGCAATCAGACTAATTAGATTTTACTAATTCTATAAATATTTTTTAAAATGGCAACACAAGTTTTTGTTATTAATGCTGCTGCTGACCTAAAGGTTGGTATCGCAGGTGCTGCAGATGCAGCTTACACTGGCATTACTGCTGGTGATAAAGAAGTAAACTTCATCGCAAACGGTAAGCGTTCTGTAGATCTAGACGCAGCTGAAGTGGTTCGTGTTACTTCTTACGACTACAATGCAGGTACTGCACAAGTATCTACTATTGATTTATCAGGTGTAGCTTCTGGTGTTACAGAGTACGTTAAAATCATTAACACTACTCTAGGTACTATGAACCTTCCTATTAAGAACTTCGAAGGCGCAAATGCTGCTGCAATCGTTGCTCTTATGACTGCTGAGTTTGCAAAAGCTTCTAGCGAATTTGCTGGATTTTCTGCTTCTGCTTCTGGCGAAGTAATTACTGTTACTGCTCCTATTAACGGTTCTTTCCGTTTGGCAGGTGCTGCAGGTTCTGTAATTGCTTACACTACTGCAATGGTTCCTTCTACAGGTGAAGCTACTGACGTAACTAGATTGTACGATCTATACGCTGGATACGATGGTATCACTAACCGCGTAGGTTTCCCAGTTAAGCGTCCAACTTCTCCAGTTGCATCTGCTACAAACTACGATCTTGTAATTGTAGAAGCAGTTGCTAAAGCGGGATCTAAAGACGGTATGTCTGCACAAAAAGGTGAATTAATTAAATTGATCTTTGCTGTAGATAGCAATGATGCTGCTATCTCTAATGGTGGTAGTGCTCCGTTGGCTACAGAACTATCTACTTGGAAAGGATAAAAATTTAGAATATAAGGGGGGGGCATTTAGCCCCTCCTAATTCTTCATCTAAAATCTAATCATGGCTGCATTCTTTACTTTCGACATTAATCCTTCTACTACTGTAAAATTTACAGCACCTTATCCTGACCCTGCTTCAGGTGCATCACTAGTTATTACAACTCCTGATAGCGTAGTTATTACGATTAATGATCTTGCAGCTTTATCTGGATTTAATGAGTCTGATCCAGGCGCAGAAGTTGATTTTACAATTACTGAGCTTAATGCTTCAGCCGCAACCTTTGCTAAAGGTTCTGACACTCTAAATACTTTACCGTGGACTAAGTTTCCTCCAGGAAGTTATAAGGTTGGGTATACAACTGACACAGAATATTTAAATAAGAACTTTTTACTCTTTACTACAATCGATGACTGTTTATATACCAAGATTGACGGCTATATGTTTAAAACCTGCTGTGATTCTTGCAGCGGTACAGAAACAAAAAGACTTGTCGAAAAACTACTTGCAGTCAAAGAAGGTGCAAAGCTAGATTTTAAATATGCTGCTTCGGCAGATTTAACTAATAAGCTTACAGCCCTAGAGCATTTATGTGAAGGAAATTTTTGTAATTGTGATTGTGGTTGTTAATGGCTAAGGTATATAAAAAATTAAATTATTTAACTCCTGCAGCTGAACAAGCAGATGTAGAGTCTACAATTAGAACGCTTAGTACAACACTTACTACGCGTTTAAATTATGACCTATGCACGCAAGAATTAGAAAATAAGCTAATGTACTTAAGAGCTCGATTAGAGTACCTTGAGCGTAACTCATAGATAATTAATAAGTTACAAAAATTAGTTATATTGTAGGGGTAATTAAATACCTAAGCATGGACATAAAAAAAGTAATTCAAAAGTATTGTAGAGACAATCAGACAATATCAGTAAGAAAATTAGCGGCAAAGATTTTAGAAGAGACGGATATTGCCGTCTCGTTTAATACAGTACGTAGACATATTAATAAATGCAGAGCACAGGAGGATGTTGAAGAGACTCCAGAACCTGTTGTAAGAGATTTAGAATACGATAAAAGTTATGTGTACCAAGCGGATAAAGATTTGTACATCTTCTTTATACCTGGATATAACAAGCCTTTATCTTTTGGGGGAGACAAAGTAAGAGAGTTAAAAAGAAGGTATAGTAATTGGGATGGTAGCCCTAATTCTATTAACCAAATATGTAGAGCCTTTAAGCTATCGCGTTCTTTATTTGATAAAATACGTCGCATCCTATCTTGGACTCATGACAGTGAACCATTTACCGATGAGGAAATGGTTACTCGCAATGAAGAAGATTTGATGACCGAACTTGTACAAGGCAAAAAGTTTGCTTTAGAACAGAAGTTTGAAAAACAAAAACTTCAGCAGTTAGAGAAAGATGCACGTAAATGGCAAGAACTTAAACTAGGGGTACTTAATCCTTTTACAGATCATTTCGAGAGACACAAAGAAGCGCTAAAAGCTACTCCTCAAATTAACTTTGAGAACAAAGAAGGTGAATACGCTTGTGTAATATCTCCATTTGATTTGCATTTTGGTAAGTATGGATGGGATAAAGAAGTAGGAGACACCTACAACAGACAAATCGCTGAAGAGCTTTTACTTAAGCACACAGAGGATTTGTTAGCAGAGATTAACCATTACCCTATTGAGAAATTTATCGTGCCTATAGGCAGCGATTATTTTCATTTTGACACAGTCCGAGGAACCACTACTAATGGAACCCCGCAAGATTGTGACGGTACGCTCGTTCAAATTATGTTTGAAGGCAGCTACCTAATGATTAAGTTCATTGACATGTTAAGACAGATTGCTGCAGTAGAAGTTCCTATGGCAGCAGGTAACCATGATAGAGTTCTTAGTAACTCGTTATTACTCTTTTTGCAAGGGTACTACAGAGAAGCTAATGATGTTGAAGTTACGTCTAATTTAAAAATGCGTCAGTATGTTCAATACGGTAACACTGTAATGGGCTTTACGCATGGAGACGGACCTAAGATGAGTAACCTACCAGGTCTTATGGTAAACGAGTCAGGATTAACGTTCGGACCTAATACACATAAAGTTTGGTTTACAGGTCACTTGCATTTTGAAAAGGTTGTAGAACTTCAAAAAACAAAAGTCTATCAAATGCCCTCTTTGAGCGGTACAGATAGATGGCACCATCATAATGGTTATAAATCTGTGCGAGGCATGTGTGCGTACTTAGTTACAAAAGATAAAGGTGTAAGACATAATATATTCTCTAATATATGAGTGCTGGTAAATACAATATGGAAATAGAAGCAGGTGCTACTTTTACACGTACTATTACGTATAAAGATAGCACTGATACTCCTATAGATTTAAGTGGTTCTTCTGTTAGAATGCAGATAAGAGACAACTATTCTTCTGCCGAAGCTGCTGTTTCTCTAAGCACTCCTAGTAGTGGAATAGTATTTACAGGAAACACTGGAGAATTTACTATAACAATAACAGCTACTCAAACAGAATCTATAGATTTTAGACAAGGCGTCTATGACATTGAGATAGAGTATCAAAATAGCTATGTAGAAAGAATTTTAGAGGGACGTGTAAAAATTTCTAGCCAAGTAACACAATGAGCAACAATATTGTAAAAGTTACTCAGGCTTCTGGGAATAAAGTTTCTGTACAAGAAACAAACTTTACCGTTTCTCTAACAGAAGAGACTGTAAAAGTTGTTAATGTAGGAACTGTTATTAGTACAGGTTTTGATAAAAATTATGTGCATGACCAAAATAGTCCTAGCAATAGTTGGATTATAACACACAATTTAAATAAAAATCCTGCAGTCTCTGTAGTAGATTCTGCGGGAACTTTAATTATATGCGATGTTCAATATGATTCGAATAATCAAGTTACGTTAACTTTTGATTCTTCAACTTCAGGCAAAGCATACTTTAATTGATTTAACTTTTAAAAAATAAATATATCATGGCATTAAAAATAGTATCGGGGTTATCCGCAACTAGTATAACCCTATCATCTTACTTGGACCTTGCGAAGAACGAACTTCGTAACGCGCAGATTCAAAATTTATCAACTACTCAAATCACAGCGATTAGTAGTCCAGTACAGGGGCAATTCGTATACGATAGTACACTAGATAAGCTAAAGGTTTATGATGGTGCAGACTGGACTTTAGTTGGTGCTGCTGCTGATGAAACTACTATCACGCTTTCAAGTAACACGCTTACTATTAAAGATGGTGGTGTTAGCGCAGCTAAACTTGCTTCAAGCGCAGTTACCTCTGCAAAGATTGCTACTGGAGCTGTAACAAATGCAAAGCTTGGTGCTGATGCCGTAACCGGAGCAAAGATTGCTGATGACTCTATTGATAGCGAACACTATGTAGACGGGTCTATTGACACTGCTCATATTGCTGACGATGCTGTTACTGGTGATAAAATAGATGCACTTACGGTTGCTACCGGCAATATTGCAAACCTTGCAGTTACTTCTGGTAAACTAGCTGATGGTGCTGTAGGTACTGCAAAAATTGCTGCTGATGCGGTAACAAGTGCTAAAATTGCAGACGGTCAAGTTGATACAGAACACCTCGCTACAGATGCCGTAACGGCAGCCAAGATTGCTGACAACTCGGTAGATATTGCACGATTGAATGTTACAGACGGATCTAACGGTCAGTTTTTGACTACTGATGGTTCCGGTAACTTGTCGTTTACATCTCAAGTAGATGCAGATGTAAGTTCAACTAACCTTGTACAACGTTTATCAGAGTTAGATACTACACATACCCAGAATGTAGATTCTACCGATATAATTAAGATTGGCTCTTCAACAGATACTCCAGATGTTCAAATAACTGGTAGCTTTATTATTGATGGTGATCTTACAGTTGGTGGTACAACTACTACGGTTAACTCTACTACAGTAACCATTGATGATCCCGTATTTACTCTTGGTGGGGACGAAGCTCCAGCATCTGATGACAACAAAGACCGTGGTATTGAATTCCATTATCACACTGGCACAGAAGCACAATTAGGTTTCTTTGGTTATGATGACTCACTTCGTAAGTTTGTATTCCTTACGGATGCAACAAACACTTCGGAAGTATTTGCCGGTACTCATGCAGACGTTAAAATAGGTGATCTTGATGTAGCTACTATTGATATTACAGCAAACTTTAATATTGATGGGGTAGCAGTAACTTCAACTGCTGCTGAATTAAACATACTTGATGGTGTAACAGCAACCGCTTCTGAACTTAATATTCTTGATGGTGTAACCGCTACTGCTACAGAGCTTAACATCATGGATGGTGTTACATCTACAACCGCAGAAATCAACAAACTTGATGGGTTTACAGGTGTTGTTGCTGATCTTAACTATGCTAAAGATCTTCGTGCCACTGGAGTTACAACTACCGAGTTTGATAAGTTAGACGGATTAACAGCAAGTACTGGTGAGCTTAACAAGTTAGATGGAGCTACAGTAACCACTGCGGAAATTAACATCCTTGACGGTGTTACGGCAAGTACAGCGGAAATAAACAAGTTAGATGGTGTTACGGTAACAACCGGTGAAATTAACTCTGTTACTTCTCGTGCTGGTCGTTACTACCACGTAGAAGATAGCCACGGTGGTGGGGAATTACAAATCCCTTTTTCTACACACGGTTTGACATTCCCATTCCATGTTACTATTGTAGACAACAGTGGTAATACTCTTTTAGCGGAAATTATTCAAACTTCTGGAACGGATTTAATTACTATTCAAGATTTACCAGCAGAATCTATACACGTACATATTACTGGGGGATTATAATAAAGTCCAATAAGGTATAAGCGAGGAGGGCTAGGAATCAATCTTAGCCCTCTTTTTTTGTTATCTTTGTAAAACACAAAACTCCATCAAATGATACTAACTGTAATTTACAACAAGTCTACTGGAAGCTTTACGCTTACAAATGATGAAGATGCGCCTTGTGTTATTAACGAGAACGAAATTACAGATAACGATTTAGAATTAAGCTTTGAGGTTGCTATTGATCTTTCGCAATACCAAGAGTTTTTTAACGATGAAATTTTAGAGGATGGCGACAATAACGAGTAATCAAACTGGAGACTGGGCAAGTACATTAACATGGGTAGGTGGTTCAGTTCCAGCTGCCGATGATTTAGTTGTCATTGCTCACGGTCATAAGGTAACGGTAAGCACAAACATACAATCTACCAGAACTGGAGACGTTGAGATAAACGGTAATTTACACTTTGCGGATGGCGGTAAGATGCATCTTCATGGTAGGATGACGGTCTACAATAGAAGTAATTCTGGCAACAACTATGCTGGAGAGTTTGTAGAAGGATCAACTTCTTCTGGTTCTTTACTTTCCATGGCTGGAGGTTCAGAGATAAAAATATCTGGAAGCAATTCAGATCAACACGGTATAGACATTACTACTCGCAGATGGTGTGGTGTAGATCTTCAAGGAAGTGAACCCACTAATTACACAAATTTAAGTTCAAACCATCCGGTTGATTCACCATATCTATCTGTTACTAGTGTTGCTAATTTTGCTACTGGTGATATGATTAGCTTGTACGAAAGAGAAGTAGATTGGAGGTTATCTCCAGATGAATGTCTTTATGTGCATTATGCCGATACAGCAAACAACAGAATATACTTCAAGCAATTCGTTGGTCCAGAAGGAACGGTAATATCTAAATCTGGAAGTACCGTAACGGTTGACAATGGAAAACTATTTAGAGTCGGATATACTGTTGTTTTTGGCAACTCTAACTCCAATATAAATTCAAAAGTGGTTACCGGTATAGATGGTAATACCTTGACATTTGCTTCTGCTGTTTCTGGTACAGTTGATGGTCAAAAAATATATGTATCTGGTACGGAAAAACTTCACCCTAGCGGAAGGATTGTAAGAAGACTGGCTACAACAGTTCGTTCAGCAATAACATCTATAAACACCACTAATCAAGTTACGGTAGGAAACGCTTCTGACTTAAACGTTGGAGATGAAATCATGGTGGAAGCCATGACTAATGATGGCACTTATAACTATGTAAGTGGTAGCGAAAGCAACGTTTGGAGACACAATATTATATACACGATATCTGCTATTAGTGGTAATACACTTACTTTAGATAGAAATCTACAATACAAATCTGATGTAGGTTCTCTTGTTATAAGAATCACAAGAGACGTAGTTATTAAAGCTTGTAAAACTGATGGAGCTGAAGTCCCTAATGGAGATCAAGATTCTGCTCGTGTATTCTTTTGTGTTAGGTATTGGACATCTAACGGTTGGAATGCTGCTTCCACAAGACGTGTTAAGATTAAATATGTTAGGTTTAAAAATTTAGGGTATAATACAAACGATTCCACTAATTATAGGGCTGGTGTGACAATTGGTGGATATAACGGAAGATATATATCTACAATAAATGGATCTGCCGCAGACGAGACAACAATACATACATCCAATGGTGTTTCTCAAAATGGAGAAAACTATGTAGATGGCTGTGCGATAACAGCTTATTCCTTATGTTCTAACGAAACAAGAGATGGAGATAGTTATCCTGGCTTGTGTATTCGTCACCCTTATGGAAACGTTACTAGAAATAACGTGTTGTGCGGAACTGGTAACGGTTACTGGAGATGGTCTAGTGGATATTTTACTAAAGATTCTGGTACTATATCAATGGTTAGCAATGCTTATAATTATATAACCGAGTCTATATACGCTGATTTCTGCGCTGTTGAGTACATAACTTGTCGTATGGCTGAAGACTATGGATTTAAGGTTAACCAGGTTAGAGAGGGGTATTCAAAGCATATAAGACATATTGATGTTCAGACACAAAATGGTAGAGCATTTCAACTAGGAAACCTTACGCTAGATGGTGTATTACTAGAAAAATGGTACGCAGATAAATACAGATACCTAGGTGCGGATTCAGACGTTAGATCGTTAAATATATTAAACAGCAAGGTCTTGCCAAATCAATGGGACATGACTGCTACATATTACGACCCGACTAAAACTGGTTCTATTTATGCTAATCAGTTTTATCATTTTCCTACCAGTTACGAAGATACCTGGAAAGCACCTGGAGGCACAAACATAGTAACGTTTGTTGAACACGGATTTTTAAGTGACGAAGTACTTGAGCAGCGATACAGAATGTATAGACTTAAAAAGTCTG
>Ga0208899_1001618_pt1 | contig 15779 bp, 36 predicted proteins | sample VirMetDEL_Nov_24_FD_184518 | JGI IMG/M metagenome (GOLD analysis project Ga0208899, IMG submission 184518) | Aqueous microbial communities from the Delaware River and Bay under freshwater to marine salinity gradient to study organic matter... | ecosystem: Environmental > Aquatic > Marine >... | reverse complement strand
GCCTACCAACAATCTCTATATCGAAATCCTCTTGATCCGCAACAGCTATATCTGTATTCCCGCTGCGATCAATTTCATCAACCGAGTCAATAATTTCTATTTCATCACTCATATACCCTTATTGTATAGATAAATACTCGGATCTAGCGTATCTGGATCAATATCTGCTATATATCTCGTATTTCTCTCGAATTTTGCTCTGATCTTGTTCTCTCGGATCTAATTTATATTTGGATTTCTGGTGCCTATATCCGAACTCATACTATATCATTATGAATTGCGCTGTGGAGGTATCAAAAACACCTATTTCCTGACATAGATAGGGAGTTAGGAAGTTAGGAAGTTGAGAGAGGCTGGTAAGGAAAGGCTAGTTATGACTTCAGAGCCACCACACACTCTCTACAGGTAATTGTCCCATGATGACCAGAAAGTCTCTCTGAGAGGCTTATAAAGGTGATCTGGTATGGTTTATGAGCCATTATTAACTCATCGCACTCACTACACCTATGTGTACAAGCGCAACCTATAATTACTTTCTTCTTATGGATCTTCAGTAGTAGTTTTATTAATTTCTTCATATATAAATAAGACTGTAAGAGTTTTTTAAGTTTTTCTAGAAAAAAAAAGAAAGAGGAGTCTTCAGCTCCTCTTTCAATATAAATTACACCTAGCCAGTGAGAAAGGACTTCCCAATGTCTAATAAAAAGTATAGCACAAATTAAAAAAGGGTGGCTAGATCCAGGGTAAAGGAGGCGAAACCCCTAGACCTAGCCAAGTCGCAAGATACTTCTATTCTACTAGTAGATCTAAGAGCTTTAGGAAATAATAAAGGGGCAGATTGCTCTACCCCTTTATACTGTCCTGCTTCGTAATTCTAAAGAAAACCAAGTTGCCAGTGTCCAATCAACAACTTCTTTCTATTAGCTTACAGATCAATAATAGCAAAGACTCAATGTAACGACAACAGGTTTTTAACAAACCTGCCTATCAGAGATAGGCTTTGAAAAATTTGAAAAAAATTTGCGCAGTGCTTATTCACAGCACACAAATATTCAATCGCGATTTTGAAAGTACCCCTACCCCCTATTAATAAACATTAAATAAATAATCGGTGGGGCTAAGGTTCCACCGATCAGCAATCATACATAAAAAAACATTTTTTTGATTTGCATAACTCTGATATGCGATTAATATTAAAATTAGTAATCGAAAAAGAAAGAGGAAAAAATGGTTGATACAATCACTTTAAACCCAACTGAATATTTAATTATTGTTTTGGGTTGTTTTGCTTTAGGCTTTCTGTCTAATTATCTTTTTGAAAGATTAATAGACAGATTAAACAAGAAATATTATTTGAAAGGAAATAATTAAAATGACTGAATTAAATATAGGTTTGACTGGCGATCAAGTCAGACTGTACCAGCTTTATGTTATTGAAAGTAAATTTAAAAACAAGGATATAACTTTTAAGCACTATATAAATATGACTTTGGATCTTATGGAAAAATATGGCGCAACACATGAGATAGTTGCGTTAATGTTTTCACATATTCAAGCAAATAAAAACAAGAAACTTGCTAAAGAATTATTGTCAAAAAATAATTTTTCTGAAGTTTTAAATTCAATGTTAGAAACAAATATTTTTGATGAAAATGGAAAAATATTAATCGATCTAACTACTGAATTTTGGCAAAGTTATAGCACATTTAGGGGGTGGAAATAATGGCTGAAACACTAGAAAAATTACATGTTGAGGGAACCAAATACCACAAAGATTATTTGAAAGAATTAGCAAAAGAAATAAAAGAAAACGGTAAATGGTACGCTTTGGAAAAACTTGATCACACTAGATTAACTAGACAAGATGTAAAGGCTGGTTATATCGAGGGCATTTTGATCTCGTGGGGTGGTGGTGCTTATCGCTGGATCTGGTCAACTGATGAAAATGGTTTGATTAAAGATATTCAGGCTCAATATCAAGATTGGTTTATGCCGTTTGTTAATGTTGCAACTACTAAGACGGATCAAAGATTAATGATCGGTTTTTTAAATAGTTGTTTCTTAGATGATCAATCAAAGTTAATTTAAAAAATAATTTAATTTATTTTTAAAGTGGGGTTTCATACCCCACTTTTTTTATTGTCTTTTTTTAGCTCTTAATAATCTGACAGCATTTCCTATGATCCTATAAAAAACTCATCATTAAGACTCATTTTCAATCTCGTTTTTTTTGTTTACTTTTTTAATTCACATGATCTAATTCTTTTTTTTAAAAAATGGTCAAATTTTTAATAACTTGTCACTAGTAACTAATGATGATGAGAAACATTAAAAGACTTATTGACCGAAAAAGAGTAGGAAATAAGCAAGTTAAAAATAGAACTAGAAAAGATATAAATCTCTTTGCTGAATATTGCCCAATATGTTCTTATGAATTGGAGATCTCAATAGAGGGCAAGTTTAATTATAAAGTGGCATTTTGTCGAAGTGGTCTCCATCAATGAATCTTTTAGAATTGCTTTTAAGTTTATTGATATTAGCTTCTTTAGTTGGTTTAATTTATCTTTATATTGATTTTAAAAGGTTACAACATAAAGAACTATTAGACCGTTTAGACCGTTTGGAAAATAATTTAAAAAGGTTGTTGACATAAATCAGAAGTTGATCAATAATTAAATAAGTAATCGAAAAAGAGGTAAATATGCTAATCAAATTAGATAACCTACATTTTGAATATAAGCTAGTTTTAAAACTGGATGAAAATGTAGATTTAGAAGTTCATGATCTTCAACACAATGAAGATTATGAAGTCGAAGATCATCCCTTTAATATTGCGACAGCTATTGAAAATGAAATCAATAGTTGGTTAGAGGGTTTGGGGTTTGAAGTTGAATTAATAACAACTGGAGCGTGGAACGGTAGCAAAAGTATTATTAATGAAATCAAATTAAAGAAAGATAGACAATAAAATGCCGTATGTTTGCAGTGGGTGTGGCTCGAAAGATGTTTATACGGATATATGGCAAAATTTAAACGATGACACAATTATAGACGGTGCTGGGGAGGAGTACTGCCATAATTGTGAATCGGAAACTGATACTATAGTTATAGGGGAGGAAGAATGACATTAAACGAGAAGATCGAAGAACTAATTCAAGAAATTAGAGAAGATTTTGAAGGTGAAAATTTTACCGATTTAAGTGGAATGGGTTTAAGAAATTTTGATGAAGTACTCGAGTATGTGATGGATTGTGATTCAACAAATGAGTATGACGCAGGATTTTATAATGGCGCTAAGTATTTAGGAAATCAATTAAATAAATTTTCTAAAGAAATAGAAACAATAAAAGAATCTTTATCGTTTGCCCTTGAGTTATTAAGTGAGAAAGAACTGGAGATCTTTAATTCTTGGGATAGTGCAAAAGGTAAAGAAAAAGAAGATATTAGACAAAATTGGGAGATATAAACATGCTATCTGTTAACGGTTTAATTTTGATGTTTGGTTTTGGTTTCATGTTGGGGATGATCTTCGACATGTTAACCAAAATTATCACAAGATTCAGAAGACCTGATATTTACGAAAATCTATTAGATGCCCTTTATGAATGGAATGATGAAGTTGGTGCTAAAGAATTAGAAGATCATGAAGTTGGTTTAAACCATGAAAGATACGAGGAAATAGTAAAACGATTAAAAGAGAGGAGATTATGAAATATATTGTAGAAATCATATTTGAGAAATTAAAGCGCTAATTAATCAAATAAAATTAAAAAAGAGGGTTTAAAGCCCTCTTTTTTTTTGTCTCTTTTTTACCAGTATTTAAACAAATCTAAGTTTCGATCTTCAAATTTAAAACTTATTATTAATACACATTTTCAATCTCAATTCTCTCTAGTTTCACTTAAAGGACTAATCATTATAAGACATTTTCAATCTCGTTTTGTTTCGTCAGCTTTGCAGCAATTTGGCCAGTTTTACAAAACACGGATCCAGTTTTGCTATTTGTGATCAATTTTTTTTTACACGGATCTCAGAGATTTTTGAATTGCATAAGACAAATGTGCAACTATAATGGTTATTAGTAATCGATTAAAAAGAGGTAAAAAATGGCTAAGCCAAAATACACTAAAAAAAATCCAGTTAATTTTGAAAACGATTGCTGGATTTTATTTGAGGAATTATGTTTTCGTGATTTACAAATAATCCCAGGTAGTAGTAAGACCATATGGTTAATCCAATATGATGAATACCATACTTCATTTGAGGAAAAAAAATACTGGGAATTTAATTACAATGTACAAAAGTTTGTTGACAATGTAGAAGTTGATGAATTTTTTGTAAAAGATAGCGTAATGCAAAACGCAATAAATAACTATTACAAAAGTTAAAGGGGGAATAATGGAAAATATTTGGGACAATATGAAACAGTTGTTTGTTGTGCCTAATTTAGACATGTCAAACTATATTCTTATGTTTGACAGTAGAGATATTGAGGCACATAATTCAGAAACTCATAGTTATGATTTATGGTTGTTTGATTGTTTAACTCAACCTGAGCCAGACTTTTGGACTTTGTGCCAAAAGTATTCTTTAGCCAAAAATGAAATAGTCGAAACTTACAAAATGAGGACAGACCATTTTTTGTTTTGGCTTGATTGTTACAATCCTAACTTAAGTGCAAACCGAAATTCAATTACGGATTTAATACAAAAGTCTTGCATGTCGTTAAGTCATGAAAATAAATTGACCAATGAGGAATTTGAAACTTTTTATTCTGAATATGAAAACCAAATTGCTGATATGTTATAGGTCGCATTAAATAAAAAAGAGCGAGGTTTCGACCTCGCTTTTTTTTTGCACTAAAAGATCCATGGCTCAATTCTGAGTATCAAATAAAAAACTCATCATTAACATACATTTTCAATCTCAATTGTTTTAATTATCAAATAAATGACTAATCATTAAGACTAATTCTCAATCGCAAATTTGCTGAATTTGATCCAGGATTGCTAATTTTGTAAAAACTTGAAAAAAACAGGCACTTTTAAGCCGTTTTAAGCGTTTAGAATTTTTGGACCTTGACTGGACTGCACAGATATTTATAGATAACACGGATCTTTAATTGCAAAATAGTGTTATTCTAATAAGTAGTAATCGATAAAGAGGTAAAAATGAAACAAAGAAAATATAAATTTAAAATCGGAGTTAAAGGCGACTACTCATTTGCACAAGAAACTTATATTGAAAAATATTCTGTTGATGATACAAAGTTGAAAAGTGCAGAACATTTGGAACAACTTGTTTTTAGTGCAGAACACTATTTAAAAAATCATAGTTTCCCAGGTGTAGATATAAAAGTTTATACTGACTTGGGTTGGTTGGCTTTTACAATAACAACTCGTGACGATTTTTCTTTTGCAATTCATCATCATGTCTGTGACTTTTGCAGAACTCCAACTTTGTATTTTGCAGACAGAGATCATGATTGTCAGGAAAAGAAAGACTACAAAGAACTTCGAGATAATTATGAGTTCTATTTCTATTCTTGACAAAATAGCAAAAAGTGATCAAAATTAAATTAGTAATCGATTGAAAGGATAAAAAATGGAAAACGCATTTTTTCTTATATTCTCAATAACCGTGATTGCATTTTTGCTTTTAGGTGTTTGGGAGTTTACTGGAAAAGTATTAGACAGATATATGTTTAAGACTTATCCAGTTGAATTGGAAACTCATGCTTTTGATAGTGCAACTTGTTGCCAACATGCTGAGGGCTTATTCGATGAGTGTTACTGCTCATGGTGTAGTGGTCCTGAGTTTGAGTGTGAAACTTGTATAGAGAGGAATAAATAATGGACGAAAAAACCGTTGAGATATGTGGAACTTGCAAAAGTTTCGGAACATTAAGCAAGCAATACTGGGTTGGCTTATATAGATCCGAGGTAGGCGAACCAGTTGGAAATGGCAAAACTTGGTGCGATACTTGTTTAAAAGAAGTTGAAACCTTAACAGTTTACCCTAGACATTGCGAAGTCGATGATTGTGGTAAAGGCATAAATGAGGGTTACTTAATTGGCGATATCAGTGTGATTTGCTCAAGAGAGTGTGAAGTGAGAGATTGCGAAAAGTATGATAACTGTAATTGCCATGATATGCACTTGCCTAATTTAGATCTAACTCTGCTAAATGAGGAAACAGTTGAGAATAGAAACTTCATCATCTCTTTAATTGAAAGGGCTGATGAGTTCGGTGGCATAGAAATGAATACAAAAGAGTGGCACAGGCTTATTGATACTAAAACTGGCGAAAAGAACTTTGGTGGTGGGCTTGATAACTGGTTTTGGACTGAGTGGTATTTTGAAAATTTCGGCGACCTAGATACTGGCGAAACTGTTTGGACTTTAGAGGGCGAGGCTATTGAAATAGCTTAAGCAGCTCTGCCAAAATTAAAAGAGGTTGGTTTGTCCAACCTCTTTTTTTTATGCAGTTAAAGATCCAAGGCAAAATTAGATCTAACTCTGCATTTTATCCACGGATCTTTAATTGCAAAAATGTTATTGCATATAAGTAAAAGGCAATTATAATTAAAATTAGTAATCGACTAAAAAAAGGAAAAATAAAATGTGGACAAACGGCATTGGTGTTTCTACTGTCGACCATGTTTGGAGTGTTAAAAATGGCTTTTTGCCATGCAATATTCTTGACTGGTACGAAAAACAAACTGAGTACGGTGGACAATATGACAGTATAGAAATACCTGAAAGAAAATCTGTTGAGTTGAAAGCAATAGACAGTTTGGAAAGTCTGTTTAAAGCTCTAGGCGATGAGGCAGATGAGCAAATTTATATCGACTTCAGAGGAAAGTACGGTGATTTGACTGAGTTGGATAAGCTCTTGCGAGGTACTAAGCCTGAGGACTTAGCGATAAAAGAAAGATTATGTGCTTTTGTCGTAACTTGTCACAGTTAAAAATAAAGTAATATCGATTGAGTGGGGCTTTATGCCCCACTTTTTTTATGCCACGGATCTCTCAACGCAATATTAAATTTGGCAATACTGGATCAACTTCAGCTAAATCTAAAATATCTTAATTTCGAGCCTCAAATAAAAAACTTATCATTAAAGGCCATTTTCAATCTCGATTATTTCGCTTATCAATTAAAAAACTTATCATTATGACAGATTTTCAATCGCGTTTTTTCTAGATCCTCTTTAGATCCTCTTTTACTCAAATAAATAATTATTTTTTAAGTGAATTAATTGCATAGTTGTGATATGCTTAGATCAGTAATCGAAAAGAAAGAGGTGATCAATGAAGTTTATGACTTTAGATCAAATAGGAAAAAAATACGGTGATCAGTTTTTTTTCATTTTAGAAAAGAAAGCTGACGGTTGTGCTGATCATAACTCAATAGGTGAGTGCAATTCTGTAAAAATGTTTATAAGTGATCCAATCACATGTAAAAGAGTTTATAGAGTTGTTAAGGTTAGCAAATTAATTAAAGAAAATTACAATTCTTTAGATACATATAGAAAAATAGAAAGAGGTTAAAAATGACTAAAAAACATTTTATAGCGATAGCAAAAATTCTAAAGGTTAGAGTATCAGCGATCAAATTTAGAAATTATGATCTAGATACTAAATTCAAAATGATCTATGAATTATCAGTATTAGAACGGCATATGATCGAAGTCTTTGAAAATTTTAATTCTAATTTTAATGAATTGACTTTTAAAAGAGCTAGTACAATTCAAGCAAATTTAGAATACTTCCAAAATGAATTGAGAATACCAGATCCGTTTTAAACATCGGTTACTAATCAAATAAGAGGATCCAGTTTTACTGGATCCTCTTTCTTTATATCCTCTTTAGATCCATTTTAAGAGATTCATTTTAAAACACATTTTTTGAGTATCCATTAAAAAACTTATCATTAAGGCTGATTTTCAATCTCGATTTTTTAAACAAGCCGTTTTAAGCCGTTTTAAGCGATTTTAAATTTAGACCTTAACCGATCACCATAACCAAAAGTTTATATTTATTGACTTTTATAAATTGCCGATGTGTGATATGCTTAAATTAGTAATTAAGAGAAAGAGGAAATTATGCCCAATAAAAACTTATGGCAATATGACTATCTCGTTAAGTTAATGGATAAGACCGAAAAGGTTGTATCTGTTGCAACAAAACAAGGTAAAACTATTGCTAGAGAATTATTACTAAAAGAGTTAGAGGATCAAAAGATCGATAATTGGTTTAGTTTTGAATTAATCAATAAAACGATCATAGAGGATCTAACTTTAAGTGATACGGATATTGAGATCTTAAAAGAGGATCTATCGCAAAATGATCCCTTTGGTTTTTCTAAAGCGATCAATTACGATGTCTTTAAAGATCCAGTTAAAGCAAACAAGATCAATGAGATCTTAGATAAGATCAATTTATCATGATCGATCATAATTTAACTAAAGATCAATATGCGATGATCTTAAATGTTTTAGAAAACTTTAAGCCAATCATCGTTGATCTAAGATTCGATGATTATAAGAGACAAGATTATTTACCAATAAAAGTTAATAACATTTATGGCAAGATCTATCCCTCTTATACTCATTATTGTATCGGTAAAAATAATGGTGAAAAAAATGACTATAGAGATCAATTCGATACGATCTACGATATAAGAGTTAATAAAGACACTTATACAAATGTCATGACTATTGCATTGTTGTTAGGTTGTAGTAAATGTCTTAACCTCGATGTATCATACTCAAATTGCCATTTAGAGAGTTACAGATCTAAATGGATCAAGCATGAGAGATCAACAACTGGCAATCTTGATTTTCATAATTTTCTATTGATCAATTTTCAATGGATCTATGATCATATGGTTAAAGAGTTAGACAAATCAAAAGCCGATTTGTTTACACACTTATACAATTATGATCGTGTGAATTTTGAGACTGGTGAGATCTATACCGATCATCAGTTAAAAGATCGTTTAAAAATTTAGCAATCAAACAATACAAATGGGGATCTTAGGATCCCCATTTTTTTTTGTGTTTCGATGATCCTATGAAAAACTCATTATTAATACTCATTTTCAATCTCGATTTTTACCATGATCAAATAAAAGACTTATCATTAATGTAAATTTTCAATCTCAAATAAAAAAAGAGGGGCTTGTAAGCCCCTCTCTCAAAACTTATGGTGTCAGCTTTACTTCTTGCCCTTAAGTTTTTCCAATATAATTTGAATTATATAAATCAATTTTTACCTCTTATAAATTTACTTACAATAATGTTATCGGCATATTTTGAGATCTCGTGTAGATCATCACGATCTAGATCTGATCTTTCTATCAATATTTTGATAACTAATTTAATTAATTTTCTTTTCACTTTAATTATCCTTTATAAATATTTCAATATCTTCTTCTAAGTCAGTTGTTAATGACAATTCATCATTACTGTCTAGTTGTTTAGATATGTCTAATACTTTTTGTAATAGATTTATTATTTGTTCCATTACTTCCCTACACTTTCTTTTGGGCAATCATCGTAAGGGAATACTTCTTGTTCCTCGCATAAACAAAAATTAAATTCCTCTACTTGTGTTTTGTGTGTTAAGTCAGCCATATCTTGCCAACTATGTCGATTCGCCATTATTCCCCCTCGTTTAAGTCGCATATACAATTTCTCGCAGTTAGATCATCGCATGTGCAATGATCTAACCACTCGTTGTCTTTAACAACCATTATTCTGTTTCACTTTCTCTCATGAGCGTAATATTCATGTTGTCGCTAAAAAATGTCCACTCAAAAGGATTATCTTTTTTTATAAACATGATCATGTCCCAAAAAGTATCTATTGCAACAGATTTACCGTTAGTTCTGTTGTAGCCTGACCAACCTAACTCTTTTACATGTACATCATGAGGAAAGTTTTTGATTAAGTCTTTTTCGCTAGAAACCAAATAACTGTTTTCCCACTGGCATAAAAAATAGTTTTGTTCGTAAGTATCTAGATCGCCACCACTTTTTTCCCATACCTCGATCCAACTATTGATCGGCTTATCTGTTTTATTTGCAAATTGACTTCCACTTAACTTGTATTGATCAACAAATTGTTTTCCACTTTCTAAAGTGTTCAAAAACGATGTGTCCTCGCCAGTATCGTTCCAAATTTGTCCCCACATACATAGATCGTTTAAAGTGATCTCGTTAAGTGCGTACATGTCATCATAATCAACTGATTCATATTTGTTTATGATCCAGTCTTTGTATGTTAAATGGATACAACCACCACCAGTGTCAGTGATACCAAAATCATTTTCTACTAAAAATGCTTTTGTGTCTTTATCCATATCCCATTTTTTTATAGGTTCTCTAAAAAGATCTACTCTTTCCATTTTGTCCTCTTTCTTTTCTCTATTACTAATTTTAATTATACTTGCATAACACAACTATGCAAGTATAATTATGAGAAGTAATACAGAAAGAGGTAAATTATGAAACCTGAAAATTATGTTGATCATATCGAAAGTGATACTGGATCAACTGATTATCGAGAAGTTGTGAAAAGATCAGATCTTGATCATAACTTAAATGACTATAAGGATCTTGAAAAACTTAAGGGCTTAAGAATTAAAGATACTTATTTTGTACAGACTCAATGGAAACTCAACGAGGAAACAGACTGGTCTGATGATGTTGCTTTTCCTGTGATCGAATTAAAGGATAGTAAAGGAAAAACTATTACTATCACATTAATGGGCGATCCTGAGGGAAACAATGGCGCTTTTATTCATGGTCTTGATCGTTTTGAGGTGAAAAAATGAAAGAATATAAATTTACAGTTCAATTAGAGATCTATGGCGAGGGTAACAATAAAGCTGAGTGTATCGAAAACGCTATTGAGGAATTGGATATGTATTCAGTAGAAAATCTTTTTTATAAAGAGGGCTACAAAATTGTTAAAGCAGAAAGGGTAGATTAATGTTTTTTGAAATAGACTGTCAAAATTGTGACACTCTTGCAGTTCTTACAACAACTGACTTAGAGCGTAATAATGTGATCACTTGTGATAGTTGCGAAAATGCAATCTTGATCTTAGACGATGAGTGTAGAAAACAATTAGGTTTGAAATACGATCCTACAATGATCGCATAACCTCATCTCGATTACGGAAAAAGAGGGGCAAATGTCCCTCTTTTTTTTTTGCATTTTTTGATCGTTAGCCGTTTCTGGCCTTACTAGTAAAAACTTATCATTAATACTGATTTTCAATCCCATTTCTATCGGTGATCATATTATGGACTTATCATTAAAGCTCGTTTTCAATCCGACTTTATGCAGCGCAGAATTAGATCCATGACTGCTAGAAGATCAACGGCCAGCTTTAAATATTTTTTAAAAATATACTTGCATATATCTGATAGGCAGTTAATATTATTAGAAGTAATAGAAAATAAAAGGAGCTTAAAATGGCATATATTACAAAAGAGGAATCCAAAGCGATCCGAGAGGCACTAAAGAAAGAATTTCCTAATTCTAAATTTGGTGTTCGTATTCAAGACCATATGCGCTTATGCGTTGATGTTAAAAAGTCTGATCTAGATTGGACAAATATATTCTCTGATATGGAGGTATTGTATAGAGAGAGCTTTAAGCCTAGATACAGTTTGGCTGTTGACAGAATTAGAGAATATAAACCAGAAATTTATCCAGAGTTGGTGAGATGGATGGATCAAAATCCAGACAAATTTGAGCATCATATAGATATTGCTGAAAGAATCTATATTTTATTCACACCAGAACAAAACAAATTTCTGGACAAAGTGGAGGAAATAATAAAGACTGCTCCATTCCATGCTGGCGTTGGTGATCTATGGTTTGACAAATCAGACTCAATGACGGATTATTTTCACACAGCTTTTTATATATCTATAAATATTAGTGAAGCATTAAATAATAATTTAAAGGAGGTTGTTAACGCATAAATAAAAAAAACTGAAAGATAAAAGGGGGCAGAAATGCCCTCTTTTTTTTTGCTCTTTTAGATCATTATTCTTTTTCGATCTTCACAACCAAAACTCATCATTAAAGCACATTTTCAATCCAAAGTCTATTCGTGCAGTACAATAATTAACTTATCATTATGATATATTTTCAATCCCATTTATAATGAAGATCAGTTAATTCTACAACTCTCTCACAAGGTAGAAGTCCAACATAAAGAAAGCCCCTCGTAAAGAGGGGTTTTCCGATTCTATAGATCCAGTATTGCTATTTGTTAGAAAGTAATTAATTGATCAGTTTTACCTGTTATCCAGTCAAGAACAGCAGAAACTTCTTTGCCACTAATATCGCCAGTAGCAATTTTTTCTAATATTGGTCTGTAATAATCATTTTGCACAAGTTCATGATCAACATTCTTTCGGATCATGTCTTTAGCAAACTTCAATTGTTTTTCACTCGCCTTACCACCATTGTTAGTAGGTGCTGAAGTTGATCCAGTATTACTAAATGAATTTTCAGCAGTAATGCCATCCATTTCCTCTTTAGGTGTTGGTTCATATCCAGCCAGCTTTACAATTGATGACAAAGCCATTCTAAGTGCTTTAGAACTTGCACGAGTTTGAGCCATTGACATCAAGTGGTTAGCGTCTTTGCCTGCCCAATTTCTTTCAGAATACATACATACTGATTCAGCAGCGCCACGATCGTTTCCGTTAACATCTTTAGCTACTACACGAGTTTTATATCCTAGTGTTTCGCCAGTTGCTTCATCTCTTAATTCTGTTGTCCACTCTGTTTGTGGTGTTATAGCAGTAGGCAACATAGATCCGAGGAATTGCCACCCCTCAAATGTTACATACTTTTTACCTTGTATTACTGCAAATAAATTTTGGTTTTCAACTACATCTACTAGAGCTTTAGCATATTCCTGTGATTTTGAAACAAAGTCAGCAGGATTTGTAGTTCCAAATATATTTGTAGTTATTTGATTGTTAGGTGATTCAACAATTTCTGTTGACTCAGCCTCTACAATTATTTCTTCGCTCATTATTTTCTCTCCTATATTATTAGTCGGTATTTCTCTCCAACCATATTCACCGAATACTTCGGTCATGTCACTAAACAGTCTACTAAACTGGTCTGACATTTTTATATTGTTGCCCCTGTTTTGTTTCGGCCAGTGGCATTAGCCCAATTTATTACTGTAGATCTTTTCCATAAACCGATAGTTCCGTTTGCAACTTCAGTGTCAGGTACAGGGAATTGTCTTCTCTGTCGCCATGAGCTTACAGTAGTTTTTTTATAACCTAATAGATCTGCAATTTCTTGCACTCCTAAAGGTTGATCTGAGTTTGACCACAGATCAGGTTCAGTTAAACGCTTTGCCATTTTTCTCCTTTTGTTTCTTGCGTATACTTTATTATTTCACTATAGTATGCTTATAAGTATAAGGCAACCAGTAATGTGCAAAAAAAAGGAGGACAAATGGATGCTATAAGTGATCTAAGTATCAACACTAGGGGGTACTATGGGTAGAAATATAAAAGGCCACTTTTCAATAACAGGGGAAGTTGAAATAGATCTATATGCTACAGAGCAAGAAGTTCCTGAAACAGATGAGGCTCATCGTTCGGTACTTGTAAGATATATTGATAAAAAATTAAAAAAAGATGGTATCAAAGCATTTGACTTGCAAATTGCTTTTAAAGTTAAAGACATTGAGCCAGTATTTGTAGAAACAGAGGAGGATCCTTTCTAATGTTAATTTTATATAAAATATTTAGAAAACTATCAATGCTTTTTGATAAGGCAGCAGAAAGAATGAGTTACTATTTGCAATTAAGAGATCTAAAAAAGCATGGAAGTAAACCATTTCCAAAAGAATGGTTTGAGGAGGAATAATGAGTTATAAAGTAATAGAAAAAAAATATGACTTTGAGAATGGCGACAAGTATGTCGTTGAAACAAAACAATGTTTTCATTGTGGAGAAACAGGAACAGTAGAGATATTTACACAAGAAATGTTTTATCTTCATCAAGGTATGCACATTCAAGAAGCAGTTAAGTCTTTAGATAAAGATTTAAGAGAACAGATGATTACAGGCACACACCCAAAGTGTTGGCTTGAAATGTTTGGAGAGGAAGAATAATGAAACAATTTAAAGTATTTATTAATGGACACAAAACTATTATGGCTGAAACTGAAGAGCAAGCTGTAGAGTTAGTCGATAAAGAATACATACAATATAGTATTGCTTCTTTAAATTTAGATGTTAGTGGCGTTAAAGAGTTGGAAAGGTAAAAATATGAGAGATCTTATATGGGAAATTGCTAAATCTGGTGAAGAGGATCTAGCCAATACAGAATTACAAGCAGTAGATCAGCCAGAGGAATTGATCGTTGCTCGTGGTATTTCACTTGAGGCAAAAGATAGCACAACAAATATAAATAAGTTTGTTGATCTAAAAATTGCACATGATGTTGAGGAAAAAGGAGCATTAAAGCTGGGTGGTAGAGTTTATAATTTTAGTAAAGGCTACAAAACAGTATCACATGATGTTCGTAGACTTCTTGATTGGGCTACAGGTAAAGAACTATCTGATGAAGCATTAGACAACCTTTTGGCTATTGTAGGTACAAATTTTGTTCCTAAGTTGCGTGGATTAGACGCAGTAGCAAGTAAAAAAGGTATGGATAAGCAATTAGCTAGAGATACATTTACTGATAAAGAGTGGGACACAGAACCTAAATTACAAGTTATAGATACAGGTTTAAGTTCTGCTCCAAAGTGGGCTATCAACTTAGAAGAGGGACAAAGAAGAACAAATTAGTATCGTCTAGTACAATTAATGCATGGACGATTATAATTTTATGGATTACATGGACGAAGATTGCCCAAGTTGTGGTGCTTTATCCGGTGAGGATTGCTACGATACCTGTCAAGGAGTACCTGTTCCTCCACAGATGTATCAATTTGTTGATGAACAAATGGCGTATGCAACTCATAAAATTAGTAGGAAGATTATGAAAACATTTGAAAAGAAGATTTTTACTGATAAGTTAAAAGATGTAATGGATAAGTGGGGAGATTTCACTAATCTTGCAGTTGCTCTTAAAAATGCTAAAGTACTAAATACTGCTGAAGATGTAATTCAGTTTATAGCAGAGCCGAATAAGTTCACAAGATACTTTGTTTTGTGGACTGAACTAGGTAAACCTATTGATGAAGATAGGGAAACTTGGACAATGTTTATGAAAGCGATTGAAAATGGTAAACAAACCTAAAATACAGGGAACTGCATTTGAAACTTCAACTGTTAATAAACTTAACGAGTATGGTTTTAAAGCTAGAAGACTTGCAGAGGGTGGCTCTAAAGACTTAGGCGACATTGAGTGTGAAAACACATTTTCCGGTCTTATACCTAATCCTAAAATTATATTAGAAGCAAAGCACAGACAGAATCTTAATGTACACCAAACTCTTGCTAAGGCAAAAGAAAAAGCCGGTGGTGATGTAATCCTTACTTGGAAGAAGACTATCAAAAAAAATAATTCTCGTGTAAGAGTTGCAGACGGAGAAAGAATTGTGTATATTATAGACGAAGAACTTATGTTTAAATTATTAAAATCTTACACAGGCGAGGGCAACAATGCCGAGTGAAGAAGAAGTAAGGCGTTCAAACGCATTTAATAGAAATAACGGTAGGTCTAAACAAGAGTTAGCTAGGAAACTTTTAAAAGTTCCGGACAACAAAGGTG
>Ga0208899_1001617_pt1 | contig 15781 bp, 23 predicted proteins | sample VirMetDEL_Nov_24_FD_184518 | JGI IMG/M metagenome (GOLD analysis project Ga0208899, IMG submission 184518) | Aqueous microbial communities from the Delaware River and Bay under freshwater to marine salinity gradient to study organic matter... | ecosystem: Environmental > Aquatic > Marine >... | reverse complement strand
TTACCAATAGAAGGCGGAGAAATCCGTATCTTAAACGACGACGAGATTTTAGGAACCATACAAGATCCTGAATCTGTGTTGCATTACATTTAACATAGGAGGAGACTATGCCAGACGAAGAAAAGAAGATGGTAGATATAGATACATCAGGTCCTGAAGTAGATGTTGAGTTAGAAACTCAACAAGAAGAATCAGAAGTATCCGTACCAGAAGAAAAGGAGACGGTTACCGAAGTAACCAGCCCCGCGCCGCTAGAAGCGAGCAACGAGCAGCAAGAGACAAAGACAGAAGAACCTAAAGAAGATCAGAAAGACGAATTAGAAACATATTCCAAAGATGTACAAAGACGTATTGCTAAACTAACCAAAAAATGGAGAGAAGCAGAACGTCAAAAAGAAGAAGCAATTCAATTTGCCAGAATCCAAACGGAAAAAGCAAATAAGTTAGATAAAAAATATTCTTCTTTAGAAACGAATAGTTTAAAAACAAAAGAGACACAAATTGCTTCCGCGCTACAAGGTGCAAAAGCAAGATTGGCTCAAGCAAGAGAGTCCGGAGATATCGAAGCAGAAGTAGAAATACAAAAAGATATTTCTAGACTTGGATATGAAGAAGCTAGATTGTTAGAGTTAAAGGCTGCAAAAGAAGAACATCAGAAGGAAGAAGTCATTCCTACGATGAATAACTTTGTGGCTCCAGAAGCTCCTCAATCTACTGCAGATCCAAAAGCAGAAGATTGGGCATCGAAAAATAGATGGTTTGGTACGGATAAAGCTATGACTTACACGGCTTTTGACTTACATAAACAGTTAACCGATGAAGAAGGATTTGATCCATCTTCCGAAGAATATTATGCTGAAATTGATAAAAGAATAAGACTTGAATTCCCGCATAAATTTGTTAATAATAAGGAAAAGGCTGAAAACAATACGACCAAGCCCACACAGATAGTAGCTTCAGCGAGGCGAAGTGTAAATCCAGGTCGCAAAACCGTGAGACTCACACCTTCTCAGGTTGCAATCGCTAAAAAATTAGGAGTGCCATTAGAAGAGTATGCGAAACAAATAAAAATCATGAAGGAGGTTTAAGCATATGGAAAACAATAAAATGAAGACCCCTCGTGCGAGCGAGTCGAGAGTAGCTGAAAAGAGACCAACGACTTGGACTCCACCATCAAGTTTAGATGCCCCTGCGCCAAAAGATGGATACGTTCATCGATGGATTAGGTTGGAAATATTAGGAGCGGACGATACGAAAAACGTATCTAGCAAACTAAGATCCGGATGGGAGTTAGTGAGAGCTGACGAATACCCTGGAGAATCTTTTTCCACTATCCAAGAAGGTAAATACGCAGGAGTTATTGGGCATGGTGGCCTAGCGCTGGCTAGGATACCTAAGGAGATTGCAGAAGCACGTACAAGATATTACGCGCAGCAAACACAAGACAGAGAAGACGCTGTCAACAACGATCTCATGAAGGAGCAGCACCCAAGTATGCCTTTCAATAGTGAAAGGCAGAGTCGTGTAACTTTTGGTGGTTCTAAAAAATAATTTTTTAGAGATTCCAACAAAGTGATGCGATATTATTAAACTTAAAACATGGAGTAAATAACTATGGCAAATAAAGACGCAGCTTTCGGTCTAAGACCGATAGGCAAAGTTGGCCAGAATAAAGACAACCAAGGTTTAAGTGAATATAATATTGCTGCAAGCTCAAGTGCAATATATCAAAATGACCCAGTGCAATTTTTAGCAACTGGTTATATTGGTGTAGCAAGCACTACAACTGCAGTTTTATTAGGATCACTTAACGGTGTTTTTTATACTGATTCAACTGATCAAAAACCAAAATGGGCGAATCACTTAGCAGCATCTAATGCAGCTACTGATATCGTTGGATTCGTATCTGACGACCCATATGAAAGATTCGAAGTACAATCAAGCACTACGCTAGCAATAGCTGATATTGGATTAAACGCTGATATCGTATATGCAGCTGGTTCTTCACCAAACTTCGTATCTAAAGTAGAAGTAAACACAGGAGCTATGGTAAGTACAACTGCTCAATTTAGAGTGGTTGGTGTTGCAAAAGATTTAGAGAACAGTGAAAAATCTAATGCTACTACTTATGCAGCAAATGTGAATGTAGTTGGTATTATCAACGAACACTTCTTAAAATCAACATCAGGCATATAATAGGAGAATATAATTATGGCTATATCAAGAGGACAACTAGTTAAAGAACTAGAGCCAGGATTGAATGCACTATTCGGCCTGGAATATAAAAGGTATGAAAATCAGCATGCTGAAATTTTCGATACAGAAACTTCAGACAGAGCTTTCGAAGAGGAAGTAATGTTATCAGGTTTCGCGAATGCACAAGTTAAACCAGAAGGATCTGGCGTAACTTTTGACAACGCACAAGAAACTTTCACTGCTAGATATACGCACGAGACTATTGCTTTAGCGTTTGCGATCACAGAAGAAGCGATCGAAGACAACTTGTATGACAGACTAGCGTCTAGATATACAAAAGCTTTAGCAAGATCTATGGCGAATACCAAACAAGTAAAAGCAGCGGCTGTATTAAACAATGCGTTTAGTACATCGTACAACGGTGGAGATGGAAAACCTTTATTGGCTACTGACCACCCGACTATTGCTGGTACATTCAGCAATACATTAGCAACTCAAGCTGACTTAAACGAAACATCTTTGGAGCAATCATTAATTGATATTGCTGCTTTCACTGATGAAAGAGGTTTAAAAATTGCTGCTAGAGGAGTAAAAATGATTATTCCTTCTGAGCTTCAATTTACAGCAGAGAGACTAATGAAGTCAGCTCAGCGAGTTGGTACTGCAGACAATGATATCAACGCAGTAAGATCATTAGGAATGGTTCCACAAGGTTACGTGGTTAACAATTTCTTAACTGATCCAGATGCGTTCTTTATCAAAACTGACGTGCCAAACGGCATGAAAATGTTTGTAAGAGCAGCTATCAAAACAGCTATGGAAGGTGACTTCGATACTGGAAACGTTAGATACAAAGCAAGAGAGAGATACTCTTTTGGTTGGTCTGACCCAAGAGGTATGTTTGGCTCTTCAGGAGCGGCTTAATACTTGATTTTAAAGTATTAATTCTTAGGAAGGCCCCTTTACTGGGGCCTTTCTTTTTGATAGAAAGGACGAACCATGATGAAGAAATTCTTAGTAAAAATCAACGCATACGGATATAGAACCAATTTTGATATTGAAGCTATTGATACGGCAAAAAGTATTGAAGCAGCTATCCTTGACAAAATAGGAAAAAAAGATATAAAGTTTACTCCTAATGGTACCTCTTCAAGAGTGTGTCATTTAACCTACGAGGAGATTGTAAATGGAGAACAATCACATCAAGGATCTTTACAAGACAAAAAGATCGCTTGAGTTAGAGTGGGAGCAAGACCATATTGATAATGGTATATATACCATTAATATGGTTAGGATTGATGAAAAGATTAAAGAAGTTATCAGTCATATTAAAGTGGCTGAAGCTAAAGAATCTTTACATAAAGCAAAAATAGAGTCCGCTGCTCCTGAATTTTCTATAGCTGGTTAAGTAAACCAAGCTATTTATCGCTGGAATGCGTTTTCCTTATAAGGATATCTTGCACTTCACTAAAATTTAGTCTATAAAATAACAACTATACATAAATATTCTGCATAGACGAGTATAGTCGACGGCCTAGAGACTATGTGGAATTAACTAGGAGGATAATATCATGGCAAATACAACTTTTACAGGTCCAGTAGTAGCTCTTAACGGGTTTATTGGTGGTCCTAATCCAAACAAAGGTGACACAGAGCAAGGTGGAGCAACTCCATATGCTTATACAAATGTTACTACAATCACAAGTTCAGCAGGAGTTTTAAAAGCTACAGAAAATGAAGGTGTATGTGTATACACTTCAGACTGTATTTCTTCAGCAGCTGGATATGTATTTTCAAATGGAACTACTTGGAAGCAAATGAATGCTCCAGCTAGTGATATTGATAATACATAATAATAAAATTATAGAAGCTCCTTCGGGAGCTTCTAAATAAGGAGAATACAAATGGGATCATTTAAAGGTGATATACAAGCAACTAGAGTTGCAGGTGCTACATCTAATGTAGTAGTAGCTCCAGCGGTTAGATTACGTGGAATTATTATCGCAGGATTAGCAACATCTGGTATTGTTGAATTAAAAACTACTAGTGCTACAGGAAGTACATTATTTACAGCGGATGTTCCGGCAGGTGATGTAATTAATTTTTCATTTCCTGAAGATGGAATTTTATTTCCAAAAGGAATTTACGTTTCTACTTTTACTGTTGCATCAGTAACTTTACTAACTGACAAATATTCAGGTCCAGGTTTAACAGCAGGGTAGGAGTCTATAAATGGCTAACACTACTTCGGGCACATATACTTTTGACAAGGATTTCTCTATAGATGAAATTATAGAAGAAGCTTATGAAAGAATTGGACTACAAGGAAATTCTGGTTACGACATAAGAACAGCTAGAAGATCTTTAAACATAATGTTTCAAGAATGGGGAAACAGAGGTCTTAATTTTTGGGAAGTAGGAAATAATTCTATTACATTAGTACAAGGTCAATCTGAATATGTAATGTATCGTTCGCCAAGCGATGGTACTTCTAGTACTACAGCTATTTATGGAGTGTCAGATGTATTGGAAATGGTTTATAGAAACTCATCTAGCGTTGATTTTCCTTTAACTAAAATTGATCGATCTACTTATCAAGGTTTATCTTCTAAAACACAACAAGGAACACCTACTCAATATTTTGTACAACGATTTATTGATAGAGTTACGGTTACGTTATATTTAACTCCAGGATCTACTGAAGCTGGAAATTTTATTAATTTTTATTATGTAAAAAGAATTCAAGATTCTGGCTCGTATACCAATGCAACTGATGTTCCATATCGTTTTGTACCATGTATGTGTTCAGGACTTGCTTATTATTTAGCAATTAAAAAAGCTCCGCAAAGAGTACAAGAATTAAAATTATTATATGAGGATGAATTACAAAGAGCATTAACAGAAGATGGTTCTTCTGCAAGCACTATTATTTCTCCTAAAACTTATTACCCGAGTGTATAATGGCAAATTTATCAAGAGGAAAATATGCGCAATTTATTTCAGACAGATCTGGAATGGCTTTCCCTTATTCTGAAATGGTTACAGAATGGAATGGAGCAAAAGTTCATATTTCTGAATTTGAACCTAAACAACCACAATTAGAACCAAAACCAACTACTACCGATGCACAAGGTTTACAATTTGCAAGACCAGATAGAACAGAACCACCTGTATTAATTTTATTACAACCAAGTCCTTTTCAAACTATCAAGTACGCTGGAAATACTTATATTAATGTTTATTCAGAAGATCACGGAAGAAGCACAGGAAATATTGTTAGATTTAGAGGACCTACTAGTCCTACTGGTTTTTTAAATGTTCCTACTTTTGATGGTGTTTCTGATATTAGTAATGCAAGTGGATTTACAATTACAGTTGGAAAAATTAATTCTTCTGGTATTGTAGGAGATACGTTAAATTATTATTATTTCCAAAGTTCAGATACAGCTACAAATGGAAATGTAAATGGAGGAGGAAGTGGTTGTACAGCAGGCCCTGTTAACCTACAAGCATAATGACATACGCAGAATTATTAACAAAGATCAGAGATTATTGTGAAGTAGATGCTAACGTATTTACTTCTACTATTTTAGATGGATTTATATTAGATGCAGAGTGGAGAATTCAAAGAGATGTTGATTCTGATAATAATAGACAATACGCACAAGCAGACATTGTAGCAGGTCAAAGATATGTTAATACTCCATTAATTAATGATCAAACTTTAGTTATTCGTTCCTGTCAAATAACTAATTCTACAGGAGGTGCAGATAACTCAAGTCGCTCGTTTCTAGACTACAGAGACACTAATTTTATATCAGAGTATAATCCGACAGGGGTCCAAGGATTGCCAAAATACTATGGATATTGGGATGAAAATACAATTATTATAGCTCCTACACCAGATCAAAATTATAACATGCAGATAAATTATATCTTGAAACCCGCTGGATTATCGAGTAGTAATACAACTACATACTTAAGTACAGAATTCCCAAATGGCTTATTGTATGCATGCTTAGTAGAAGCGTTTGGATTTTTAAAAGGTCCAGCTGATATGATCCAGTACTATGAAGGAAAATATCAACAAGCTTTACAAGGATTTACAATTGAACAAATGGGAAGAAGAAGACGAGATGAGTACACAGATGGACCGCCTCGACTTCCAAAACAACAATAAGGAGTAAATACAAATGGCAATAACACAAGCAGTTGCAAATAGTTTTAAAAAGGAAGTCCTAGAAGGTGAACATATGTTCCAATACACTAGTGGTGACCAATTTAAACTTGCTTTGTATGTCTCTACTGCAACGTTAAATTCTGCTACTACAGCATATACAACCACTGGTGAAGTTGATCCAAGTGGCCAGTATACAGCAGGTGGTGGAAATCTAGTAAAACCAAATCCAAGTACTTCAGTCGCATCAGGTGTTGCAATTGTGGACTTTAATGATTTGTCTTTTACTGGAGTGACGATTACAGCTAGAGGTGCATTAATTTATAATTCTTCATCAGCTAACAAAGCAGTTGCAGTATTAGATTTTGGTGCTGACAAAACAGCAACTTCAGGAACTTTTACAATTCAGTTTCCTAACTTTACAACTTCAGCAGCGATTCTTAGAATTGGTAACGCGTAATAGGAGGTCTTTCCTATTATGGCGAATGCTTGGGGCGAACTAAGTTGGAATAGCGGACAATGGGGCGATCAGAATAATGTTAATGTAACACTTTCTGGCCAAGAGCTTTCTATGCCTGCTCCTGGCGAAGCTAACTATACTCCAGGTGAAGGATGGGGAAGATTTTCATGGGGCTCTCGTTCTTGGGGAGTTAATTATCAAAACGCAATAGTTCAACAATCAGGCTTTGGTTTAACATCAGCATTAAATAATGTTGGTGTAAGTGCAGAAGTAAATGAAGGTTGGGGAAGATTAACCTGGGGTGAAAATGCCTGGGGTATTGCTGGTGATGTTTTAGTTACCGGTATTGGTATGGATGTAGGCGCTGGCGTTGGTTCAGTAACTGCAACTGCAGAAAGCGATGTAACAGGTCAACAATTAAATATTGGTCTAAACTCTGTTAATGCTTTTGGTTTAGCAGAAGTTGATGTAACAGGACAAGGTTTAACACTAGAAGAAGGAACTTTGGATCCTGCTCCAGATGTTATGTTAACTGGAATTGGATTAACATCTTCAACAGGAACATTAGAAGGATTTAACGAAGAAGGTTGGGGAAGAACTCAATGGGGAGAAGAAGTTTGGGGAGCTTCTGGTTATTGGGCTTTTGGAGACGTAACAGGAATTCAATTATCTGTATCTTTAAATAGTGTAATCGCTACTCCAAATACAATAGTAGATTTAACAGGAAACGGATTAACTGTAGCTGAAGGAATAGCGGATCCATCACCAGATGCTACTGTTGTAGGTATAGGATTAACAGCAGGAGTAGCTATAGGTTCAGTAATTGAAGCAGATGCAAATGTAAGTTTAACAGGTATTTCTTTAGCAATAGCACAAGGACAGGCAGAATTAGATGCTGTTACTTTTGCAGTTCTTACTGGAGAAGAATTAGCAATTGCTCTTGAAAATGTGACAGCAGGTGCATCAGCAGAGGTTGATTTAATAGGAAATGAATTGACAATAACTGTCAATAGTATTAATGTTCAGTCTTGGCAGATAATAAACACCGGAAATAGTGTCACTTGGAATGATATTGACACTGCCGCTTAAATTTAGTAAATATTAACAAATAAGGAATTAAAAATTATGGCATCAAGTTATTCTACGGATCTTAAATTAGAGTTAATGGTCACCGGTGAAAAAGCTGGTCTTTGGGGTGATATTACAAATACAAATTTAACTATTTTACAACAAGCTATCGCTGGTTATGAAGCTGTTTCTATTGCAGGAGGAGCACAAACAACAGCATTAACTTTTTCAAATGGAGCTACTTCAGATGGAAAAAACGCTGTTATTGATTTGACAGGAACTATTACTGGAAATCAAATCGTAACTATTCCAGATGGAATTGAAAAAACATATCTTATTAAAAACTCTACTTCAGGTGCTTTTACAGTTCAATTTAAAACTGTTTCTGGAACTGGGCCAACTTTTTCAGCTACAGATAAAGGAGTAAAAAGTCTTTATTCAAATGGAACAGATGTTATCGATACTGGTTTTGTTTCAAATGCGATTGCAGCAGTTGTAGATGACTCTACTCCTCAATTAGGTGGAAATTTAGATGCTAACGGAAATAATATTTTAATAGATAACGGTAATTTTATCGGTGATGAAAATGGAGCAGAACAAATTAAATTTGCCACAACTGCATCAGCTGTAAATGAAGTGTCTGTTACTAATGCTGCAACAGGTAATGCACCTAGCATAGCTGCAACAGGTAGTGATACAAATATTGATTTTAATTTAACACCAAAAGGTATTGGAAGAGTTACATTTAATGGTGGTGGTAAAATTCAACAGATTGCTGAAAAAGCAACTGTCGTTGCAACTTCAGCATCAGGAACAATTAACTATGATGTTTTGACTCAAGCAGTTTTATTTTTCAATTCTAATGCTTCAGGAAACTGGACTTTAAATATTAGAGGTGATGGTTCAAACACGTTAAATTCCATTATGGATATTGGTGAATCAATTACCGTTGCTCATATGGTTGAAATGACTACAGCTTATTATAATTCAGCTGTTCAGATTGATGGTAGTTCTGTCACTCCAGAATGGCAAGGTGGAGCAGCACCAACAGCAGGTAATCCAAATAGTATTGATGTTTATTCTTACACAGTTATAAAAACAGCCGACGCTGTATTTAAAGTGTTCGCTTCACAAACACAATTCGCATAATAGGAGGGATATAGAAAGATGCCTTTATTAGGAACAAGAGGAGCCGGATCCACAAAAGGTTTTGGTTTTACAGGTGGACCTAATGCTAAATTCGTAACTGCAACAGGTGGTACAATTACCACTGATGGAGATTACAAAATTCATACTTTTACAGGGTCTAGCACTTTTACAGTAACGGATGCAGGGAATGAAAATGGTTCTCAAACTATTGATTATTTAGTTATTGCAGGGGGAGCTGGTACTAATCCATCAACTGGTGGTACCGGTGGTGGTGGAGCAGGTGGTTATAGAATTAATTTCCCTAATCCAGCTTTTGGAGGAACACCAGTTTCTGTTACAAGTTATCCTATTACAGTAGGCGGTGGAGGAAGCGGAGCAGACGGAAATCCTTCTACTGCATTTGGTATTACATCTACCGGAGGAGGAAGAGGTGGATGGTGGGTTCCAGGGGTCCCTCAAACACAACAAAAAATATACGGAACAGGTAATCCAGGTGGTTCTGGTGGTGGAGCAATGACTAATGGAACTTATCAATCTTTAGGTGGAGTAGATCAAGCAATTGGAAAAGGAATTGGAAATAGTCCACCCGTAACTCCATCTCAAGGATCAAATGGTGGATGGGCAACAACAAATAGAGCAAATTATGAAACACCAGGTAGTGGTGGAGGAGCAGCTCAAGCGGGAGAATTTTCATCACCTAATCCAGGGGAAAATACTACAATTTATGCACCACCAAGAATAGGCGGAAATGGAAGAGCAAATAGTATAACAGGATCTAGTACTTATTATTCTGGAGGAGGCGGAGGAGCTTCTTACGGACCAGGTTCAGGTCAAGCACCACCAGTAGGCGGAGCAGGAGGACTTGGAGGCGGAGGCCGAGGAGGAGCAGGAAGCGTACAACCAGCACAACCAGGAACAGCTAATACCGGAGGTGGAGGTGGAGCAAAACCATGGGGAGCAGGAGGATCTAGTGGTGGATCTGGAGTTGTAATTATAAGGTATAAATATAAATAATATGGCACATTTTGCAAAATTAGACACGGATAATGTAGTATTAAATGTATTAGTAGTGAATAACTCTGATATGTTAGATGAAAACGGACAAGAATCAGAAGCAGTAGGAATTCAGTTTTTACAAAACTTAGAAGGATGGCAATATTGGAAACAAACTTCTTATAATACAAAAGAAGGTGTTTATTATGATCCAAATACTAACCTACCTGCAAGTGATCAATCTAAAGCATTTAGAGCAAATTTTGCAGGTATAGGAATGGTATACGATGCTGAATTTGATATATTTAGACAAGCATCAAAACCTTTTCCTAGTTGGATTTTAAATACTACTAAAGGTATTTATGAAGCTCCAGTACCAGAACCAGAACCAATTAAAAACATAGATCAAACTCCACCCCTTACTTATTACATATGGAATGAAAGTACCCAAGTTTGGGAACTACCTTCTTAATATTGACAATTTTATAAAAATAATTATATTCTCTTTTATAAATATAAAGTATGAAAATAAGAGTTTTATCAGAGACCATTGTTGCAACTGGAAATATTCCAAATGTGTGTAACATAGATCACCAACATATAGCTGAAACTATTTTTTCAAAAAGAAAATTTTTTGTTGAGACCTCAGATAATTTATATAATGACATTCATTTAGATTTTAATACTCAGATTAATAAAATTAATAAATATATCATAGAAAGATTTAAAGTTGATTATGATATTGATTTAATAGAAATGCCTTCTAAAGCTATTTATTCAAAAACAGGTGAAAATACATATCTTAGAAATCATTTAAATAAACATGATATTCACAACGCTGCAGATTATGTGTGTATTTATATGTTATCAGGTAATGAAACTATGAATGATAAAATGGGAAAAATGATAATTCATTATTCTGATCACAGAGATCCAGACAAACAGTTTATAATTCCTTATGAGCAAAACGCTTATGTAATTATAAACTCTGATACAAATTATTATTTTACACCTAACGGTGCACCTTACGATAGGATACTAGTAATCACAGAGTTTCAAAAAGGTTAATTATGAATTACGAAAATACTTTTTGGTTTTTTCAAGGTGTTCTTCCACACAAGTTTTGTGATGATGTTATTGAGTATGGTAATTTACAACAAGAACAAATAGCAGTCACAGGTGGATTTGATGTTAATAATTTAAAAGAAGAAGATTTACTTAATATACAAAAGAAAAGAAAATCAGATATAGCATGGCTTTCTGATAAATGGATCTATAGGCAAGTTATGCCTTATGTATATGATGCAAACAAAAATGCTGGTTGGAATTTAGATTTAGGGGAACCGGAACCATTTCAATTTACTAAATACAAACTAAATCAATTTTATGGTTGGCATTCTGACACTTTTCCTAAACCCTATGAAGATGGTACCACAAGAAAACTTTCGGTTACTTGCCAGCTAGTAGATCCTTCTGAATTTGAAGGAGGGGAATTAGAATTTCAACCAAGATCAGTAGAAGACCCTAATGTAGTAATTAAACCTGATAAAACTTTAACAAAAGGCTCTGTGGTTGTTTTTCCTTCTTTTATGTGGCATAGAGTAAAACCAGTAACAAAAGGAGTTAGATATTCTTTAGTTATGTGGAACAGAGGAAGTATGTTTAGATAATGAAATACAGTGATTTTAAAAAAGATAAGTTTGCAGTTATTAAAAAAGCAATTGATCCTAAAGTTGCAAATTTTATTTATAATTATTTTTTAATGAAAAGACAGGTAGCAGCTACTTTATTTGAAACAAAATATATTTCTCCTTTTGAAAGTATGTTTGGAGTATGGAATGATGCTCAAATTCCAGATACTTATTCTCATTATGCTGATATAGCAATGGAAACTTTATTATTAGCTGTTCAACCTGTTATGGAAAAAACAACAGGTTTAACTTTGATTCCAAATTATTCATATGCAAGAATATATAAAAAAGCAGATATTTTACATAGACATAAAGATAGATTTTCTTGTGAAATATCTACTACTTTAAATTTAGGTGGAGATGAATGGCCTATTTATATTAACCCTAATGCAAAAGCTGGATATGTTTATGGTAAACACAAAGGTATTCATGAAACACAGGATTACCAACCAAGTAATGAAAAAGGAATTTCTATTAATTTAAAACCAGGAGACATGTTAGTATATAGAGGAAGTGAATTAGAACATTGGAGAGAACCTTTTCAGGGAGAAGATTGTGGTCAAGTTTTTTTACATTATAATAATATTAAGACACCTGGTGCAGAAGAAAATATGTTTGATAAAAGACCTCATTTAGGTTTACCCGCAGAATTTAAAAGAAAGGATAAGTAATGGCTTGGCCAACTATTTCCCTAGATAATTTTTTAGAAGATCCAGACCTTGTCGCAAACTATGCTAAGAAATTAGAATTTTTTGCAGGGACATTACATCCTGGCTATAGAACTAAATGTCTTTCGGAAAGCGACTTTGATTTTTATAATGCAGTTAATTTAAAAATATTATCTGTATATTTTCCTTATGAAACAGCTAATCTAAGATTTAAAGCAGATACTTTTTTTCAATTAGTTCCACCTAATATGATAGATGGTTTTGTACATAGAGATACCTATCATGAGATAACAGGTATTGTTTATTTAAGTGAGGGAATAGATGCTGGAACTTCTTTATTCAAACCATTAAAACCATTTCCTGGAAATTTTGGAACTCACAAATATGAATACTTTTCAAAGTTTAATAACAAGAAAAAACTATCTCCTGCTTTTATAAAAAAATACAAAGATCATAGAGAAGAATGTTTAAGTTATTTTAAAAAAACACAAACTATAAATTCAGAATATAACAGATTATTAATCATAGATTCTAATGCTTTTCATGCAGCAGAAACTTATGAAGCAGAGGAAAACGCTCCGCACAGATTAACTCTTATTTCTTTTATAAGAGATATCATTAATACAGAAAAAACTATTAAACGACCTGGTGAAGAGCATTTTAATATAAAATAGCTCTATGTCTAACATCAATAAAGATTTTCTTTCTCTCTTAAAAGACATTCATTACCCAAGCAAAAATGAAGGTTGGCATGTAGAAGGTATACTACATAGTAAAACCAATAGACCCTATAAATTTGATTTAAGTCCTCTTCAAAATTTTTCAGATAAAAGCATAGGTAAAATAGGAAGTTTTGATACTAAAGCAGAAAAAATAGTCTTTGATTTTATTGATAAATGGGTTATTTTAGACGTTGAGGAACTTCATGAGTATATTAAAAAGATTCCTAATAAGTCTTTTATATTAGAAGATTTAATGACCAATTTAGAGTGGAGTATGATAATATCAAAATAATATGTTGCAAAAAATTCAATTTAAACCAGGTTTTAACAAACAGCAAACATCTACAGGGGCAGAAGGTCAATGGGTGGATGGAGATAATGTTCGTTTTAGATATGGTCAACCAGAAAAAATAGGTGGTTGGCAAGAGTTAGTAAATGATACGTTATCCGGCCCAGTACGAGATCAGCACACTTGGACAGATTTATCAGGGAAAAGATATGCTGCTCTTGGTACAAGTAAGGTTTTAGTTATTTATTATGAAGGTGCTTTTTACGATATTACACCTTTAAAGACAGCTCAAACAGGGGCTACTTTTGATTCTACTACTGGTTCCGCGACCGTCACTGTTAATTTAACAGGTCATGGGCTATTGATAGGAGATTATTTTATTTTTACTTCTGTTACATTACCAGGAGGAGGTGTTACCGGATATACTACAAATGATTTTACCAATAATGTTTTTGAAATAGTAAGTGTTCCTACGGGAAATACATTTACTATTACCATGGCATCTAATGAAACAGGAACAGGAATGTCTGCTCAAGGTTCTTCTACAGTCAATGGTTATATTGATGTAGGACCTACTTTTCAAACAGCTGCCTATGGATGGGGAGCAGGTGCTTATGGAGAGGAAGAATGGGGTACAGCGAGATCTAGTACCAATGTTACATTAGATCCTGGTTCCTGGTCTCTTGATAATTATGGCCAGTTGCTAGTTGCAACAGTCAGGAATGGTCCTACTTATACCTGGGATCCTTCTGTAGGTGGAGCTTTAGATACAAGAGCAGAGGTAGTAAGTGGAGCACCTACTACATCATTAATGAGTTTAGTATCAGATAGAGATAGACATTTATTTTTAATGGGAACAGAAACAACTATTGGAACAGCTTCTACACAAAATAAAATGTTTATAAGATTTTCTAATCAAGAAGATATTAATGTATGGCAACCAACAGCGACTAATACAGCAGGTACATTTCTCTTGGACCAAGGAAATGAAATTGTAACAGCGGTTCAAGGTAAAGATTATGTATTAGTACTTACCGATCAAGCAGCTTACGTAATTCAATTTGTTGGTCCACCTTTTACTTTTTCATTAAGACAAGTAGGTTCTAATTGTGGATGTTTAGGACAACATGCAGCAATTTATGCACAAGGAGCTGTTTATTGGATGGGCTTTGGTGGTGGGTTTTTTATGTATGATGGAACGGTTAAACAATTACCATCACTTGTTGAAGATTATGTATTCACTACGCAAGGTGGAGCGCCTGGTATTAATTATGACGCTAGTGAAATTACTTATGCTTATCATAACTCACTCTATAATGAAGTAGGTTGGTTTTATGCTTCTAATACTTCAACACAAATCAACAGAACTGTAATATTTAATTTTTTAGAACAAAGTTGGACTACGGGAACTTTATCTAGAACTTCTTATTCAGACGCGCATACATACAATTTGCCTTATGCTAGTCAGTATAATTTAACAGGGACACCTACTTTCCCTATTATTAATGGAGTAACCAATACTTTTGGTTCTTCTAGATACTGGGCTCATGAAACAGGTGTTAATCAAGTAGATGCAGGAGGAAACAATACTGCAATATCATCTTACATTACATCTGGAGATTATGATTTATCCGAACAAGGATTAGCAGGAGATGGCGAATATATTATGAGAGTATCTAGATTTATTCCAGACTTTAAAAATTTATCTGGTAATGCAAAAATAACTATGTTTTTTAGAAACTATCCAGGTCAAACAGAACAGTCAGATTCTAATGGACCATTAATAACAGGGCCATTTACTATTAATACTACCACTACTTATGTAAGTACTAGAGTAAGAGGAAGACAAGTTAGTTTAAAAATTGAAAATGATTCTCTTAACGAAACATGGCGTTACGGAACATTAAGACTCGATGTTGCAGCTGGAGGAAGAAGATAATGGCAAAAATTACCGCAGTATTTCCAGATGTAATCATGGATCAACAAACGGGAGTAGATAATCATAGACAGTTAGTAGAAGCTTTAGATACACAAAAGAACCAATTAAATTTTGGTTATCAAGAAGATTTAAAACAAGAGATGCAAAGATTTGCATGGTTTAATATGAGGTTTGGTTGCTAATGAGTGGATGTAATAATGTAAACGTAGAACCTACAGTTATTGGTGGTGGAAATGGATCAAATGCTTATGATGCATTTGGAAGATTAAGAGTTTCTAATCCATTTACTATTTTTGATAGTTCAAATGTAATGTCAAAAAATAATCTTTTTGATGAATCTTTAACTGGATCAGGAACAGTTTCATATACCGCAAATAAATCTACAGTTAATTTAAATGTAACTACAGCTAGTGGCGATAAAGTCATAAG
>Ga0208899_1001608_pt1 | contig 15853 bp, 24 predicted proteins | sample VirMetDEL_Nov_24_FD_184518 | JGI IMG/M metagenome (GOLD analysis project Ga0208899, IMG submission 184518) | Aqueous microbial communities from the Delaware River and Bay under freshwater to marine salinity gradient to study organic matter... | ecosystem: Environmental > Aquatic > Marine >... | reverse complement strand
GTCGCGCGTTACCCCCGATGGTCACTTGCTGGAAGTACCTTTTGTCTGCTGCCGCGCTGTCTGCTTGGCAAACGCAAAGCTTTTCTTGAAATTCCGGTCAAACATTCTGCCAGCCGTTTTGTTTGCATCTTCATAGAACGGAAACCGCTTTGGAATGCGTGCAATATTCTCCAATATGTATAACACCCGCTGTTTACGCGCTGCCCCACGCCCTGTCTGTTCTGCGATGATGGGCTGTCCACTGTCCAGCGTTGTCCTATACCCTCTGCCACCAAGCACGTTACGCGGCTGCTTTGCCTTCGGTACTTTGCCCGATGCTGTGCGTTTTAATTGCCTTGATGGGATGGCAATGTTGTTGCCGCGTGGCCTTTTGATCCCGCCTTCAGCTTGATTGGTCATATAATCGCGGCCTAGCCGGTCATAGACACGCGCTGTTAGGTTGCGCTTTGTTGCCTTATCTACTCGAAACATCTGGCTTGCAAAGCGTTTGTTACGCACTGTAAAGCTTTTGGGATAGGTATCGTCAACGATCTGCTTGCGTACATCGAACGCTGTGCTGGTCAATGCGTTAGCCGTGGCAAATGGTATCTGGTTCTTGCCAAACGCATCCATTGCCTTTGCAAACGTGCTGATATTGCTTTTGACGTTGATCTGCATCAGTGCTGTGTCTCGCTATCTAATTCCAATATGACGACTGTGCCGTGGCAGTCACGCGCGTCAAAGATAATGCCATCGCATTCAGTGCAATTGATCGTGCCACTGTTGGCCTCGACTGACGCATAGGTGGCCTTGCCGCAGATGCCGCAATCAACCTCGTGTTCAAAGAATAGCACATAATCCATCCGCTGACATTATCCGCAAAACAAAAGGCGGTCAATGCCGCCCTTTGTCTCCCCTTGCTGTTGATGTTTAGTTGGCGTTGTATTGCCGTTGAAACTCAGCCAAATTGAACCAGCTATTCTTCGCCGCTGATTTCTTTCTTTCTCTCAACTTGGCTTTGTTTTCGTAACTTGCCATTGCCTTGTTGAAATCCTTTTTGTTTCGCAAAGCTGACATTCTGTAAACGTAACCAGCAGTCTTGTTGCCACCGCACCGATGAACCAGATTGACCGCGTTCATTCTGGTCATATGCGCCGAAACAGAATTTGCAGTTTGGTCGAAGCCCATTCTCAACGCAATTTGATTGATGTCTCGCGCCTTGAATGTTTTTTGCGGGTGAAAGTTCTCGCGCAGTATTTCGTAAACATCCCAACCACTAATCTTGCGAACCGGCTCTTTTTTGATTGGAATTGGAACATTTTTTTCAACAACCGGCGCAACTCTTGCCGGATGCTTGAAGTCAATCTTGTGCGCTGCCACTCGCAACGGCTCTTGCTTTTCTTCAGCCGGTTGCTCAAACATTTCCAGCTTTGTAATGGTGCAATGCTTTTCCAATCCTAGCGCAATCAGTTCGGCCAGTGCTTGAATTGAACATTCCAGATTGATCAGATATTTCTTTTCCATTTGTCAAACTCCCATTCTGACTATTGTGGATTTGGGTTTTCTATCATTCCCGACCCGTGACAAACATCGCAATCGTCTTGCACCTCGCTGCCACAAGGGTCATTGGCTCCGCGCTTGCCCACCCAATAAACAAGCCAGCCATAGCCCTGACACTCAGGGCATTCAATTTCTTCAGCCACCAAACCGCACCATCAAAGCCCAAATGTTATAATCGTTGGTGATGGCGTTAGTGCCAAACGTAATGACCAGTGCGGTCAATACCAGCATTCCAATAGCATCCTTAACCATATCAGACCCCCAACACGCTATGCCCACGACCGCGCAGACAATCATTTAGCCATTTATGCTTTGCCCCTACTTGCAGCGGCGATAACGCCTCATCAACAAGCTGGCGGCACTCAGTTAGGTCACGCTGATATAGCTGCGCCTTATCACCGGACACCCGCAGATCAGCGACCGGCGTATAACTACAACCGGCCACCAATGCTGCTATGACGAATAGGCGGGGCATTATGCCGCCGCCCTTAAAAGTTGTTCAACCGGCTTGCGGCAATGCTTGTAATCATCGCGTGTCAAAAACTTAACATCGCTATAAAAGCATAACCAGCAACCAAGACCGCTAACGAAAATCTGATCGTCATCAGCCTCAATTTCCAGCCGCGCAATCAAAGCATCCGCATCGAACCGCTTGCCGCCAAATGGATAAATGCCTTTATGGATGGCACGCACAAAAACAGGCAAGACCTTTTCTTTCAGTTCTTCAACCGATGTTACGGCCACTGGCATTTGGAAACGCTCAAAAAGCAGATAATCAGAAATCCGATCACCGCTATTGCCATACATTGCTTCAGCATCATCAAAATAAAATGTAGTCATTTTGCAATCTCCCGTTTGCTAGTTACCCCTAGACAGTGCGCCTATTATTTACACCCGTCAACACCTTTTTACACATCAGCACCAACTTTTTTTAATTCAGCAATCACATCTGGCCGGTTTTGCTTGTAATAGGTTCGCATTCCATCACTCAGCCCTTGCCATTGATCCAGCGTGACCATCTTTCGCTGCGGCGGTGTCCATTCACTAGACTGCCCATTAAACGGCTTAGAATAGCCTGTGGCGCGCTTTGGCTTCTTTTTGGCATCTCTTATGCACCAGTTCTGCCAAAAGGCTGTGAGATCGACATATGAGGCTTTATTACCGTTCTGTTTATCCCACAAGCGGATTGCCTCTAATACTTCGGCTGCATCCAGCCCCTTGCTTTGAGCAAATTGGCGATCAGCCTCATCAGGTTCCCAATCAACAACTTTGGTTTTCCCCTTATTTCTTTTTAACGGTTCTTTAATGGTTATGGGTGCATCTGGTGCAGGGGTGTCCTGCATCTGGTGCAGGGGTGCGAGATATGCAGGGGTGTATTCTGTTGACCTTCCAGACCGGTGATTTCGGATCAGAAAGCCGCCATCTTCCAGCTTTTTCAACTTCGCCCGAACAGTGCGTTCCGCTGCGCCGGTAACGTGGCAGATATGCCCAACAGACGGCCAAGCAACGCCCCTTGCGTCATTGTGGTGGTTCGCAACTACGATCAAAACCAGCTTTGCCAGCGGGTCTTGAACAGGCGCATCCATCGCCCAATCGAGTGCTTTAATGCTCATCGTTTTCCCCCAATATTTCTATCGTCAAAGCCGCATAGCCGATAATGTCCAGCAAACTATCCAGATGCCGACAATCGCTGTTAGCCAGCCGTGACATTTTCATCGCAATCATAATGGCACCAAATTGCTCCGGCCTAATATCAACCCCAACAATCATTTCGATCATTTTGGCCGTTTGATCCCAGTTTTCTCTCAAATCGCCATAATTAGCACCCCTGTCTTCCAAAATCTGTTCGACCGTTTCCAAAGCCTTTGATCTATTCATTAAACAATTCCCTTACCATATGAAATTCATCAATTGGCACTTCGGCCATCAACCCATAATCGCGCTCAATCCCGCGATCCCGTCTGCCACCAATTGTTGTGGCAAAATCCACCTTGAAGCTGCACGCCCCGATCCAGTCAGTCCAGCGCACTATTAGAAAAGTCGGTATGCCAGTCTCAAACGCCACTTGCCGGGCATACATCATCTTGTGCAGATGGATCAGTGACGTTTTATATCGATTGCGCGGAAATGTTCTGCATTTAACTTCTGCAAAAGCCTCTATTTTGCCCTGCCTAGTAAGTGCAAAATCTAATTGACAATATTGAGGCAATTTAACCGGCTCGCATCTCCACGCCTTTCCGATGTCACTTATCGTCAGCAACTCCATCTTTAGGTTTTTTTCTGTTTCCATTTTCCACTCCTATATGGATCATCTTGCAAACCGGACAAACCCACTTATCCGGTTCGATTTCAACATAGCTGCGGCATTTAGGGCATCGCCCTTGCTCATAAAGCCGCTGAAACTCGCCATCACCCCTTTGGATCATAGCCGTGTAACCTTGGCAAAAATGGTATAACGTTATGACGCTTTGACGCTGTTGCTATGAAATCAGCGCGGATCACGCCAAGCGGTTCAACTCCATTATCGGCATTTCTCGGCAATACCCGCACCTCAATGCCCTCCTTGCCCTTAAAAATCTCAACTGTTAAATCTTTGACATCAATCCAAGTTTCAGTCGAAATCATTACATATTCGCGGTCTCCAACAGTGTTCATATTTCTACTCATCTGCGCAAACCTTTCTATAAATCAGCTATAAAATCCCTAATGATATAGCAAGCTGTATCCATATCAACTTCGCAAGCATACCGCCAATCAATCTGCTCCGAACAATCCCTGTTTGGCGCATAATAATCTAGCTCAGTTAAAACTTGTATAGGCATACGCACGCGCGTGCTTTGCCGGTCTAAACGATAAAATAAAAGCGGCAATTTACCAGCTATTGAAGCTGCGGTACAAACCTGATCCCACCACTCTGGTGAAACACCAGATTTATATCGTTTGCATTCGATTACAAATGGAAAGTTCATATCTTCGGTGCGTAAATCACCAAGATGCTTTTCGCGTGTTTGATCTAATTCGCGTATAAAATTTAGGCCAAGTCTATCAAAAAGCTCATTAGCAATTTCATATTCATAACCCCGACCTTTATTTCTGGATTTGCTACCTGTCATTTCACACTCCTTTTTTTGAAACCTATTTAAAAAAACAACAACTGTAAATAAAAAGTTTACAATCTGCGGATCGGCTGTTAGGGTGTTAACAGTGGAAAACGGGAGTTAAAATGATAAAACGGGAAATTAGTGAGCTTTGGAAAACCGCAGGGTTTAGTCATTTATCGGCCAGCCAGCTATTACGCTCACCGGCCAAGTGGATATTTGACTATCTGCACCTAACAAAAGAACAGCGGCAAGAAATTGGCGTTGGGGAACGTGCTGCAATTGGTACGTCAGTACATACGGCAGTGCAGTCAATAGTGTGCCACGGCGCAGATATTGATGAAGCAATTGAAGCCGCGCAGCTTGCTTTTGACTTCCATCCGGCAGATGAAGATGACGTTCTGCGTGTGAAATTTCGTGAAGTTATACCGGCTATGGTTCATCAAGGCGTGAATATTTGTGTTGAAAACGGGTTCACAGGCGCGATTGATGAAGAACGCATTGAATGTTGGTTAGATGATGTGAACGTGCCGATCTTGGGCTTTGTCGATTTGCTTGTTGAAGGCTCAATGTTTGCCGAAATGAAAACCAAAGCACCACGAAAAACAAAGCTGTTGAAAGATGGGTTGCAGGGCTGGGCAAAGGCCACACTGCCTAAAAAGCCGGAGTTTGCACATATCTGCCAAGCGGCTATTTACTGGCACGCGCTGCGCGTTACGCCATCAATCATTTACATAGCAGAACACGATGCAATCATTTTCAACGCCTATAACTGCGAAGAATTGCAAGCTGAAGGCATCAATCACGCGCTTAATGAAATGCGGCAAAAGGCGTTGATCCGGCAAAACCTGTTGACCGTTAGCACCGATCCAAAAGTGCTGGCATCAATTACCGATCCCGATTGGGGTCATATGTATCAGTGGAAAATGAAAACCGAATGGCTTGAAAGGGCAAAAGAGTTATGGAAAATCTAAAACTGCACGCGGCACTAGCCGATGTTAGAAAGGCTGCATCTGTCGGCAAGTCTGGCAAGAACCCGATGTTCAAATCAGAATATTCAACGCTTGGCGATGTACTAACCGCGCTTGATGTGCTGCCGGAATATGGGTTGTCATTCGCGCAATATTTCCAAGACGGCGCGCTGGTGACGACTGTTGTGCATTTGGAGACTGGCGAAAAGATCAGTAGCTTTTTGCAGATCAGCCCAGAAAAAGACACGCCGCAGTCATTCATTAGCTGCGTGACATATTTCCGCAGGGCAAGTTTGTTGACGATGTTCGGATTGAATAGCAATGATGATGATGGTAATCTTGCCAGCGGTGGTGGCGCGTTTCCCTCCCGTTCGCAGCCTAAACCAAAGGCACCGGCTGTCGCATCCACTCCGGCAGTCGGTGCCGCCTCCAACGATGTTTTAGCTGAAAAATTAGATGCGTGTAAAAGTGTGCGTGATGTAAACGCGCTTTACACAAAGCTGTATGGTGCCAGCGGCATAAAAGCACCAGCCGATCAAATTGCAATGTTTAGTAAACGGAAGGATGAAGTGCAAAATGACTGAATATGATAACACTAATCGCGGCGCGATCTTTAAAAACAACGACAAGACCGCCGAAAATCAGCCGGATTACACCGGCAAGATTAACGTGGATGGCGTTGAAAAGCGGATTGCTTTGTGGATACGGGAAAGCGCGGCTGGCAATAAATATATGTCAGCTTCGATCAGCGATCCAATGCCGCCAAAAGAACAGGACGCGCCACGCGCCGAAAAAATGCAGCCTTTAGAAGATGCGATCCCGTTCTAAAAAGAAAATCACATATGCACCGGCCTCTAATGCACAAGGTCGGTGCGTATGGTGCGACAAGACCCTGCGCTTCAGCGATCCCGATTGGGTCGTGGATGGCGCAAAACAAATTCTGCATCTTGGATGCTTTAGGGAAAGATTGGATATTTTAAATGCGAATAGAAAAGAACATTCCGGTTCCACCAGCAGGCCGCAGCAAGATTGAAATCATCAATGATATGGAGATTGGTGACAGCGTGCTTTGTGAGACCTATGAACAAGCAATGTCGCTGCGTGACGCGTTGCGTTATCGCGGCCTAAAATACACCACCCGCAAAATGGATGACGGTTGCGGATGGCGGGTTTGGCGGCTGGAATAGCCGCCTTACTTTGTTAAGCCTTTCATTTTTTCAAATGACCGCATCCCGCCAAGGCCAAGCATACCCATCAAAACAGTCAGCAAAGATGACATATCAAACTGCGGCAGATCGGGCAACGCAACGCCAGCATAAGCACTGCCAAAGATGATAAACGGGGCAAGCACAAAATGCCAAGCAAGCGCAATGCCGCAAGTCCAGCCCACAAATGGTCGCCAGCCAGCGACAAAGATGCTGCGGTGCTGCGCTTCAGCTTTGTTGATCTCTAGCTGCCCCTTGGCAAGTTCTTGCGCGTGCCGGTCAGCCATTGTGGCAAGCTCGTGCGCCAGTTTGTTTTTCTGATCTTTATCCTCAATAAATTTATCGAGTAAGCCCGTAACAGGCGCAATTAACGCTTCAATCATTTCTTTGCCTCGCTTCCCATCCAGACTGCAAAAGCACCGGTTGCCGCACCGACTATCGTGCTAACAAATGCGGTTTGCTGCGTTGTGGCCGATGCGCCTAATTCCATAAACCAATCGCAGACGTTCCAAGCCATAATCGTAAAAGCCAGCATCATAAGGCGCGGAATTATTTTATATTCCAAAATGACCTTACTCATCTGACAATGCCCGCATCCGGTCAATAAGTCTGCCAGCGCGATTTGGCACTTGCCTTGCCCATTTGCTATCTGCCATCTGGGTCGCCGCTTCATCATAGTCATAATTAGCTATGGCCGCACGCAACTTTAAGAACCGACCCAACCGGCTCCTGCCTAGGTTGAAGGCCATATTGGCTAAAATTAGCTGGCATTCTTCCGGCAAATCATCCCAGTTTTCAAACAAGGCGCGGCAATCTTCCACAGTGACCGCAATATCAAGCGCAAATAGCTGGCGACAGCGTTCCGGTGTGATCTGCGTGCCGACAGGTTTGCCGTGTTCCGCATCAGCTTCGCGGATTAAATGCCCGATGCCAACGGTGGGCAGACCGTGTATGTCCAAATATATATCTAGCCGCACGCCCTCATCGCTGGCTATTTCTTCCCGCAACTGATCCATATTCATCGTCTCATCTCCAAAACGTAATTAACCGCTTTATGCCAGCTTTCAACTTCCGCTTCAGCCGTAAACCGCGATGGCGGCAGTCGCTTCGTACTTTGTAAACACAGCTTTGCGGTGGGCAAGAACAAGCAGCGTCTGTGCGATGGATCACCGGCAACCAAAGCATAGATATCAAAATCCCTTGCACTGTGCTTGCGCTTGACTTTACTGCCGTGGGCAAGCTGAAATTGGTAAGACGGTTGCCGATGCGGTCTTTGATGCAAAGTCGAAGTTTTAACTTGCACCGACAGATAGCTATCAGCATCGAAAGCCACCAAATCGACAGCCGTTTGCTGACACAGTGAAACTTTATGTGTTCCAATCGAGATAATAGCCGCCGCAGCAAGATATTCCCCCATTAAGCCAATTGTGACGGCACTATTTAACAATTACACCAGCCGTTGCTGTCATTACGCCGATAAACAGCCCAATAATAACCACAACCAGCCCAACAGCAATAGCCCCTATTTTGAAGTTTTCGATCATCTCTTGCGTGCGTTCGCGTTCCATTTTGAGTTGTGCTGCACGCGCTTCTTTGGCTTGCTGGATGCGCTTTTGCCGTTCTGCCAGTATACCAGCCCAAGTGCCGTGACCAAATCTGAAATCAACCATCCGCGCAACTTCGGCAATCTGTTCTGCCGCTAGGCGTGCATTTATCGTTTCTTCAGCCACAGACTGCACGCCGAACTGATCGGCTAAACCAACACCCGATTTCTTGTTGCTGGCTTGCTGCACCTGTTTTTGGCCGGTAAATAGGGCATCTATCTGACCGGCGATCTCGCCAATATCTTTGGCGGTGTTTATGTTTTGCTTAATAAAATCAACGCTGGCTTTGACTAAACTAATGCCAGCAAGTGCCGCTGTGACTGGTTCCAAGATAGCTGACCTTCTTTAAGAAGCTGACACCGCCACTGCTTCGGCATCAAGTTTGCAATCTCCCCAATATCCCGCGACATTTCAAAAGCGCGGCTGCGGCAAAGCTGCCTTGTTTCACTGTAAATTATCGAATGAAATTCTATGCAATCGGTTGGTGCGCCTATAACGCAAGCCAGAACGATTGCCTTAAACATCGTCTTTGCGACCAGTTAAAAACTTAACTGTGTCGGTTTCCCAGATGCGGATCAGCACCCACAGGCCAGTAAACAAAGCCACAATGTCCGGCATCATCCCGATCCAAGCAGCAAATGTGCCTGTTCCGGCTGCAACGTCAATGATGACCTTGTTTTCTTCGTTCATTTAAGCCTCGTATGCTTGACCAGCAGTAATAGCCGCATTAGCAGCAGTCATATCCTCTGTAGTCCAGAAATCTTTAGCAACCATAATCTCAAGATGCTCAACATTCCTGTCTACACAGTCTTGCTTGTCTGCGGCATCATCGTCTGCCATAGCCTCGCCAGCAATAATAGCGTTGATGAGGTCAACGCTGTGACCCATTGCTGTGTAGTGCTTTGCGATTTGTTCTGCTGTTAGTTCGTCCATTAGTTTGCCTCCAGTGCTACGATGCGTGTTTCAAGCGCATCAATCTTTGTTAGTGCTTCCTGCAACGCTGCTGTTAGCAGTGGCACAAGTTTGCTTTGGTCAATGCCTTGCATCACTGCATTGCCATCTGCGTCTACCTCATTGTGTGTGCCTGTAACTGCTTCAGGTACAACTGACTGAACTTCGTGAGCAAGAAAACCATCAACAGTTGTGTCAGCATTTACAATAAAGTTAAACCGTTTTGGTGCAAGCTGCTGAACACGGTCTGCTGCGCTTGTTAGGTCAACTACGTTTTCTTTGAGGCGGTAGTCGGATGATGTGTTAAAGGAAGTTGATGAACTATTAAATTGCACACTACCAACATTTGTCCCTGAGCCATTAGCTATATATAAAGCATAACGATTGCCGGTATTGTTGGAGGCTTGCACACCATAGACAGTGTAATTTTCTCTAGCATTTTCTACGACTATTCCGTTATTAGTGTCGGCAGCATCTATATGAAAATATGGTCTACCAAATACACCTGTGCCACCATCATTGTCGTTAATACACCATCTTCCTGAACTGTCGCACTTTAATCTAGGATTACCATCGCCATCCGACAGCACGATGTTGTTGCTGGATGCGGTGATGTTTAGGCCGCCTTGATTGCCGGAAAAGCGTCCAAGAATGGTGTTGTTTGCACCAGTAGTGACAAGATAACCTGCGTCACATCCGATAAATGTATTAGCCCGACCCGTGGTAGCATTACCCGCAAGGCTTCCGTAATAAGATGAACGATCAGAAGTGGTGTTAGAATAACCAGCCTTTTCACCCATAAAAGTATTATTGTCACCAGTAGTAGTGCTATACCCAGCCTGATACCCCACCGAAGTGTTGTAGCTTGCGGTGGTGTTGGTGCGTAATGCTGACACACCTACAGCAGTGTTACTAGCGCCTGTGGTATTCGATTCCATTGAATCAAAACCAATAGCAGTGTTGAAGTTGGCTGTTGTATTATTGGTTAAAGCACCGGGACCAACAGCAGTGTTGAAGCTACCTGTAGTATTGTAACGCAGTGCAGCGTCTCTGCTTCCAGTATGGAAACCGCCAAATGCAGAGTTGCCGCTACCTGTGGTATTTGCAAGTAAGGATTTGAAACCAAAAGCATAGTTACCTACACCTGTAGTGTTTGAATATAATGCCTGATCGCCAACAGCCGTAAGTTCGCCAGTTGTATTACTATACCCAGCCAGATAGCCGACCGCAGTGTTGTTGCTTGCGGTGGTGTTGGAGTTGAGTGACTGCGTTCCTACCGCAACGTTGCTTGCGCCAGAAGTGTTAGAAAGCATTGCATTTAAACCGACTGCAACATTGCCACCTGCAGTATTTGACTGTAGTGAATTATAGCCTATAGCAACGTTGTTACTTCCTGTGGTAACCGCTGGCAAAGAATTTGAGCCTAATGCTACATTGCCTGCCCCAGATGTATTAGCCGTTAAAGCACCAGAACCAATCGCCGTGTTGTTGCCACCAGAAAGTGACCCATCGTCCAGCGCAGCGTCACCCAACGCCACGTTACCTGTGCCAGTCGGATAGTTGCCATCCAGCTTGATTGTGCCGGAGTCAACAGAGACGTTGCCAGCTACAGTGAGGCCGTCTGTGGTGATGGTTCCCACGTTATCAATGTTGCCAGTGCCAGTGATGTCGTTACCGTTTAAATCAAGCCCGCCGCCAAGCTGCGGGGTGGTGTCATCAACCACATCAGTTAAAATGCCAGTAACTGTGCCGGTCACAGTTAAATCAGTAAATGTTCCAGCCGCTGCGGTTGTCGCGCCGATAACAGTGCCATCAATCGTGCCACCATTGATATCAACGGTCGAAAGCACATCCTGTTCAATCGCGTTGTTTAGTTCTTCGCGGCTGATCTTATGGGTAACTGCGCCGGACGTATCGACCACAACAAAATAGTCGTCAGCCGCCGTTGCGCTGCCGGTGATAGATACTAATTCGGATATTTTTTTATCGGCCATTTTTACCTACCAAATCCAAAGTTCAATATAACCGGCGCGTCCGGCTTCGGGCTGAATGCTGCCGCCGTTAGTTGTGGCAGTACCGCCAGCACCTAGCGAATAGGACAAAACTTGACCGCCAACCAGCGAACCAGTGACGTATTTTTGCACCAGCACACCATTTCCGCCATCTTCACGCCCGCCGTCAAAGTTGTTTGTCATTGTGCGGCCACCAGATGCACCAGCATTATAAAAAATATCGCCGCCTGCCGATGATGCGCCGACAGTTGTGAACCAATTAGCTGTGCCAGCATCGCTTGATAAACTGTTTCCATTCGGGCCACCAGCCGCAGTGATAGCAATACCCAGCGTGCCGTTGCTAACTGTTGTCGTGCCGCCATCGCCGCCAAGAGTGACGCTGTTTAGGCCAAGACCGCCGGTTGCAGGGTTTGCGTGGACAGCACCACCGCCGCCACCGCCAGACGCTTTAATCAAAACAGCCTGTGCGCCAGATGGGATCGTGTAGCTTGTGCCGCTTGTCAGTGTTGTGATGACTTGCGGATAAGACACCGCATTTTCAGCAATCGCTTGCGCTGTACGCAACGGCGTCATCAATTCGGTGTTATTTGTGCCAGCTTCGGCTGTTGCTTGCGATGCCACTTGCAAATCAATGATCTTTGTGCCGCTGCTATTCAGAACGTCAATCCCGCCAGCCGATGCAGCCTTTAGGCTATCGCTAATCAGCTTCCATCGGTCATTGGTTACATCCAACTCGCCAACAATCACCCAATCAGCGTTGTCCTTATCGCGCAGTTTTAGGTAATTGTTTGTGGTATCCAGCCACCACATACCGGCATAAGTAACCGATGGCGCAGATGTGCCGCTGTTATTGGTCACAATCGCTTGCAGCACGTTGTTGATATCTGACCGCGCAGATGGTGCTGATTGGTTGTCAATTACATAATCGTGTGTAGCCATTACCCATACCTAACTTTCGCTGCTAACTCATCAATGCTTGGCGTAACGTCATCGCTGGTCGATTGCAATTCTATTCTAAACCTAAACGCACGTCCTGAAAAGTCACCAGTCTTGAATTGCTTATATGCCGACCAAGTTGGTGATCCAGCCGGATCATCATCAGTGATCGAAATATATTGCAAAACATTTGTATCGGTAAACTGCACCGATCCTGTCCAGTCATCCCAATTGCCAGCAAAACTATCCCAATTGCCAGCGATAGTATCCCACAAAGGCGCGTTATTGTCGATCCGCACAACGTCCATTGGCATTGTCACTTCGCACAAGTTGACCGATCCTGTGTCGATGTAATTGCTGAAATCATATGTTGCTGTGGTTGGTGCGGTTGCTGGGGTTGTAATACGCAGATCACCGGAAATAATTGAACATCCGGTCTTGGTGCCGCTGAATGATGGGTCTTCTGTCTGGGTTAGCGTATTAGCAAAAACGCGCAGATCATTCTGGCTTATAACCAGACTGGTGTAATTGATGCTAGCATTGCCCGATTTGTCATATGCCTTGATCATATATGTGCCAGCGCGTGGCGGCACTGTGACGCTGTTAGCGGGGCGTGCGACCTTATTGATTGCTGTAGTGCTGTTTGCGTATGTCGCGCCGGTTGTTTGGCTGCTATAGCGAATGCGGTAAAATGATAAATCAAGGTCTGGCACTGGCTCCCACTCCAAATGCAGACCGCCAGCCGTCACGTTACCAATAAAGCCGGTAATGTCAGCCGGTGGATCGGCCAAACCTTGCACAGTTACGCCTTGCCGCGTTGTAAACTCGCCCTTGATGCCAAATGTGTTAATCGCCCTTGCGCGGATATCATAGTCACTATCTTCAACGTCAAGGATTTCAACGCGGCCAAGATCGCCAACGTGACCAGTGGAATAAACTGTTTGACCGACTTTGCGATACTGCACTTCAATATTGTCGATGCGTTCTGGTGATGCCGATGTGACTTCTGCAATTATAACATTTGTTAGATGCTCATTAATTACCCGCGCTTCGCTGCTAATGTTCAGACCGATTGCCGGAACATCAAACGGGTCGGCAAGCGTTGTGTTGTTTGTTTCAAATGCGTTTTCTTCAGTTGCCCAGCTATAGACTGCCGCAGACGTTTCGCGCAGTGTCATCTTGACTTCAAGCGCACCATTGCCATCCGGTGCAAATGTCCACGATAGCACTTCAAAGGGCTTATCAACAAAACCGGCGCGGCTATTATTGAACAAGATCACATCACCGACTTGCAATTGAAAGGCACGCAAGCCAAAACTGGCTGACAATGTTAGCTGTTCGCGGTTTTGATATAGTGCAATCTTGGCAATCCGCTGCGCTGTGGCCGCAGATGACACCATTCCCAATTCCAAATCCATCGCGCTTTCTTGCCCGTTATCGACTTGAATGAACGTGTTGCTTTTGATTTCTGGGAAATCGCTGAATTGCCAGTTGCTTTCGGAACCGCGAAACGTACCGCGCACGATGTTAAAGTTGTCGCGCCGCGAATGCCGCGTGTTGATCTGCAACGTGCTTCGCAAATCATCTTCGTCAAATGTCAGTGTTGGCGTGACATAGGCCGCTGCCTTTGCCCGCCATTTGCCCTGTGCATACCACAACATCCCGCCCATTGGCCGCAACAGGCTGTCAATAGCGTCAGCCGGTTTAACACCAGTCGAAAATGCGCCGTTGGTGGTGTATCGCTTTTCTGTGCCGCCGACTGCCAATGATACATTTTCATCACAGATATTTGCGGCTGTAATCGTCAGCGCGTCATCAATCTCATCAGCCGGTGAATTTAGGCCATAATCGCTTGTAAGGTAATCGCGGAAACAAAGCGCGGCATTATCTGACCACGCAGTTGTTGATGTGCGCGGATCATATACCTTTTTGCCTTTGACGATTGCTGTAATGTTTGGCTCACCATTTGGAAATGCGTCAGCTTCAAACTCTAATCGTGCATAAATATAAGCAATGCCTTGCAACCGATGATCGTTTGTCCATTTGCCAGCACTTTCGCTGACCAAATCTTCATCTGCCGCTTGCGTTGCCGTTCCCAGATGCTTATTGATCCGCACGACATATCTTGTATCTTCACCATCTTCTTCAATTACATATTTGCTTGGCGCAGTCACAAAGCCATCACCGTCAATCGTCACAGCTTCATCATTTAAATAAACTGTTTCAATTTCTTCGACTTCGTGACCGGCAAGTGCAACAACAATGTGCATAAATTTATTGTTGTCTGTGGCCTCTTTATAAACCACAGCACCGCCGATCTTTGTGCGGCCATAGATAATTTGATGATCTGCGACAGGCGATAGGCCACTAACCAAGATGGCAGACGTTCCGGCTGGTTGACCACCCGCGTTTGGCTTTGGTGAAAGCGACTGACTGATAAGGCCAAGCGCAACATTTAATGCGAATGAAGTCATAAACGCAGTCATAAAGCTGACTGTCAGCGTCCCCATCACCCACGCTGCCGCTGTACTTGCCAAAGCAGCGGTCGCCGCAGCAACAACAACCGGCGGCATTGCATAAGCTGCTTCTGGAATAAGGGCAATCATCGCCGCAGATGTTAGCGATGTTGTGGTTTTTAGCAGCGTGATCTTGTTCATTCTACAACCCAAATCAAATCAGTTGGTTTAGCCGGTGAAAATTCCAGACCATCATAACCTAAAAACGCAACTTTATCACCCAGCGCAACGCCCAAGGCGATTTCAGTGACCATCAACGCCCCATAGTCGCCCCGACCTATAATCGCACCCCTTGGCGGCACAATCCAGTCTACGGCCTTTAAACGGCTATTTATGGCCGTTATAATATTTGTATGACCGCTGCGCTTCATTTGCCGGTTGTAGTTTAGAAACGCGCCCCATTCAGTCGTATAGGTTCCGAACCAATCATTAAAAATGTGCTTGCCGGTCTGCACATAATGCGCTTCATCCGCAAACCTAATGCAATCAAATTGCGCCCAGCAGAATGGCCGATTTCGCCACTCATTTATAAACGCATCAAATCTTTCCGGCCAATCATCAAGCCTCACCCACGCCCCCAATTGAATTTTTTGTCTTGCAAATCTTCGACAAATTCAAAGCCCTTGTCGTTTGGATATCTGGCTTTTTGGTTCTGATCGTTATATCTGAAAATTCGCGCACGCTCTAAATCAATCAAACGGCTTTCGACCGATATAGCAATGCTGCTAGTCTCCGCACCTTCCATAATTGTCATCTGGTCAATATAGCCGTTAAACACTTCAACCACTGGCGACACCGCACCCTGCGACACATCAATCCGGCTTCCATCTTCAGCCAGCAAATAACTGCCATTTTCCAACATCAAGAATTGCCGGTCAGCATCAATCAAGCCAAACAGGATTTTGCACTTGCGGCCTTGATATGGTTCACTGATCGCCAGCGAAATTAATTCAGACGGTATGCCGGACAAGCTAACAGTCGCACCCTTTGCCGATATTTCAGCGGTTTCTTGCAGTTCACT
>Ga0208899_1001603_pt1 | contig 15878 bp, 19 predicted proteins | sample VirMetDEL_Nov_24_FD_184518 | JGI IMG/M metagenome (GOLD analysis project Ga0208899, IMG submission 184518) | Aqueous microbial communities from the Delaware River and Bay under freshwater to marine salinity gradient to study organic matter... | ecosystem: Environmental > Aquatic > Marine >... | reverse complement strand
TCACGACGAGAGCGCCGACATATCGGTGGTGGTTCCGCTAAATACCGACGAGTACAAGGGCGGTGGCACAGAGTTTCACAATCACGGGGTGCTGAACCCCCTACCATCAGGCCATGCCCTGATCTTCCCTTCCTTCACAAACCTGCACAGAGGCTTAGCGGTTGAGAGTGGTGACCGCTACCTGCTGGTGTTTTGGCTACGCAACAAGAAGCGTTTGATAGAAAACTACGAAAGCCTCGTATAGTTGCTTGCATTTATTTACATTTATTTACATTTATTTGTATAAAGGTGTATACATCGACACGGAAATCATTATAATAGATGCCATCAACAACGAAAAGGAAGAAGAAGATGACAAATAAAGTAAAAGCAAACAGACATTGCGAGTACATCACGGTAGACACGATGGCTGAGTGTGTTGACGGGATTGGCTACGGCAGCGAGTTGTATTTGGCCCTCTGGAATTCTCTTGACCACGCGAAGGCACCAACTTGCCAAAATGACTATGAGGATCGTGAGTCTCACTTAGATCGAGTTTCGGTCAAGGCGCTGTGGAAGTGCTTCGACGATGGGCAGCGCAGAGAGATCAACGCGCTACTGGCAGCGGAGTTTCGCAACATCTAGTTGATTCAACAAAGCGCATTCGCTGAGTGCGCTTGATTGAGCTAACAGGAAAAGAGGTAGTGATGAAAGAAGTAAGACAAGAAGTTAGAAGCCTAAGCCGTTCACAAGAAAAGGCTATGAAAAAAAACCGCGAAAAACGCCAACGGCGTCTAAACAAAAAAGCAATTGGAGGTGGGTACTAATGTTTGCAGACATTCAAAAGCGGCTTGACCAGATCAAGCAAGAGATTGAAGACATCGTGAACAGCGAAGATGTGGCAGAGGCGCTGGTGGAGTTTTACCCAGATGAAGGCACTTACTGCCTCCCAGCAACTCATGTTGATGAGTGGAACGGGTGGCTAGACGTTGATGTAATGCAGTCGTTTGACGAGATTCACAACGGGCTGCAAAACTTACAACGTGTTTTTGATGCGGCTCAAACGCCGCCACCAGCAGAAGAAGAGTACGAGGAAGAAGAGTCAATATTTGATGAATGAGAAAAGGGGCGTTAGCCCCTTTTTTATGCCTAAATTAAATGCAATTATCTGCACAAATGTGTATACATCGACACGGGATTCTGTATAATAAAGGCCATACACAAGAGAAAGGAAGAAGAAAATGCTGGTACTGAAGATTGATCAAATGAACCGAAACGACATGGTGAAGATTGCTGAAGCATCTTCCGCCAAGATGACCGCTGAGATGGAAGCGTTCTTAGCCAAGCTAATCGAAGACGGCAAGTACGCCAAGCCTACCGAGGACGAGTTCGATTTGTTTGACGAGTTGTTTGATGAAATGGAAGAGGCGGCTTAACTCCAACTGACGAGGCTGGGTAGTCCCCAGCCGAAACACCGCAAGGTGTCTTGGAAAACTAATAAGGAAGAAGATGATGTTGAATATTACCTACTACTACGTTGAGCAGCTTGTGCGACCAGAGACTGGTTGGGATAGGCAGATGGTGCAAAACTGCGAAAACTACAACGGCGGCTTTCAAGATAAGGCGCAAGCAGAAAAACACCTTCAAGCCGAAAAGTCTGGCTGGGAAGACTTTCTTGCAGAGCAAAAACAGACTGATGAAATTAAGCGCCTGCAAGCAGTAGCCGATTGGAGAATCGTTGAGGAAGTCGTGACCTTCGCTCACGTTTCTGAGTATATGTATTCAGACGTTAGGGCATACGAGATCATCAAAGTCATTAGCGACAAGACAATCGAAATCAGAGCAATGGATGTTTCACATTCTTGTGAAGATTTAGAGTTCAGCCCCGGCGGGTTTGTTGGTCACTATCACAACCAAAGAGATCAAAAGGTTACCTACAAGGCTGACCCTGACGCCCCGACTTTCCGAATCAGAAGGAAGAAAGGATCGGTTGAAAAGTGGGTATCAGGCTCCTCGCGGTTTGGTCTGACAACTGAGCCTTACGCCTTTCACGACTTTAACTTCTAAACTTTTTGGGCCGCGTAAGCGGCCTTTTTTATGCCTTGGATTCATTAACCTCCCTACAGTAATCGACCTTGATGTGAGGCTCACCCCACATACTCAGCAGATCCATCTCGCCACCACTTGTGAGTGATTTGATAGCAGCCTCTTCAGACTCACCATAGACCCTGACCTGCGCCTCTTTCGTGGCTGAAATCTTCATAAAAAACTCTTTCATGCTTTATCCTTTTTCTTTCGTGCGGCGTAGGCATCTAGTGACTCGCCAAACTTTTTCTCAAACCACTGCTCCCAATTAATCCTACGGTGCGGTGGGTTGTTGGGTGAGGCATGGCCTCTACGGTTCCACACCCAGCGAGCGGCGTGGTACATCTTCTGAGCGTCCCACAAATCTTCTTGTGCCTGCTGCTCCTCAGTTAATTTCAGATAGCCCAAACTCTTTGACTCCCTGTTGGTTGTACGGCAGGTACAGGTCTTGCTCCCGGCACTTCATGCCAATAGCCATAGCCTGTTCGTTTTGTGCGTCAGCATAAGCGATGGCTTCATCCGACAAGGTGTAGACTGCATAAGGGTAAGGTGCCTGTTTTTCCTGAGCCAAGAAGTAAAACTTCTCAGTAGGCAAACCCACAGCCCGGCACCCAGCGATATAGTACGCAGCCTGCTGGTAGTATCTAAATGAGTTGATCGCGCTCCTAAAGCCTCTGGGCGAAGCATCTCGGCAAGTCTTGAGATCCCAGATGTCAGTTCCTGTATGCCAGTCAAGCTTGCCTTTACAGGGCTGACCGTTCCAGTACCAACACAGCGTCAGCTCAACCCGATGCTCTGGCTTGGGGATAAACTCAGACACAACCTCACGGCGCTCCATACAGATGTCATACATATCTTGCTTGCAGGGTGTCTTGTTGCCCAGATCCTCAAGCCATTCAGCGTACTCAGCCTTGCCAGCCTTGGTACGTTTATCGACGGGTGGCTCAATGGCAAACTCATCGAAAAACTTGTGGTGCTCCAAAAACACGGTGTGCTGAACCCTGCCTTCAAGCAGTGCGGGTGAGTTGTTAAATGTTCGGTTCTTCCAAGTGAAGGGACACTTGGCTATTGAGGTGAGATCGTGACTTCGCCACGCTGGGATTGAGTCGTAGGTTGGGTAGTCTAAATCTTCGTAAATGCCTTCTTTAAAATCCATCACGGTTCCTCTATTGGCTTATGTGATCCCGATCATTCAAAACGACCTTGCCGTTCTTATCTATCGAGTATCGGCGGATCACATTGTAAATTGTGTGAGCACTGATCTTGGTTTGAGCCGCTATCTCAGCTCGCCTTACCTTTTGTTCCTCCAACTCTAATACTTTCTTAATTTGTTCGTCGCTTACCCTGCTGCTTAGCGATTTATTCAAAGCCTCTTCTGATCGTTTTTCTTTTGCCTCATCAGCCTTTTGAGCCGAGCGCAAAGCCTTCATGAATACAGATTCCATCTTGCCCTCTTGTTTGATTAGCCCCGCCTGCTCGACCACCTCGACGGGAAAAGGCTAATGAGGAAGGAGATCCTCGGTCTAAAAAAGCCCCGCCTGCTCGACTGACTGGGACGGGAACCAGTTGGAAGCGCGTGATGAACGCTCAGCCTAAAAAAAATCCAATACCCGACCCAAACAAGAACGCTATCAACAACGAATAAGTTGTCCAATACGGTATGGTTGGGCTGGTGATCAACTTTGACCAAATCATTTGTTTGACCTCGGATCATCACCTAAGCTGAATCTGGTATACCAAATTGCCTTGGCTTTGTCCTCAGCAGGATCACCTTTTTTGCCCTGACGCCAAAGGTATTTAAACGCAGCGATCTCGCTGTACTCTTTTACCCGCTGCAAACCGAAGGCGCTGACCATAGCGTCGATACATTCAACCGCCCCAGCATAATGCTTGGGTTGGTTGACCATATCGTCTTTGAAGATGGTCAAGCTATCCAACTGACCCTTGGGATTACCAAAGTCTGCGTCAAGCCCAAACTTAGAATCACCCTTGTACTCAGCATGTACTTTAAAGGCATATGATTTTGATACGCCTACTTTTTTAATCACGTCATCAACCGTAGCTTCGGGGTGACCTAACAAGTACAGCCTCGCCTGATCGCGTTTGGTTCCCGCACGGGTTTTGTACTTACGTTTATAATAACTAGCCATGTCCACCCCCTAAAATGGTATGTCATCTTCAAAGTCTGCGTCTTCTGGGCCATCGTCATCTTTCTTCGGTGGCGCTGGGTTCTCACCCTTCTTCAGTGCAGCCTGCATCTCAAAGCATGGCTCAACAGGATCTCGACCCTGCTCATCACAACCACCGATTTGGTATTGAAGAAAACGTGGCAGCTCCTCAAAAATGTCGCACATTAGCTTACTGGCTTGACATGATTCGCCAGTGAACTCTTTGAGATATTCTTCTAGGTCGAATACAACCTGATCGTTAACGGTAGCAACTTTCTTTGCACCACCATCTGCGGTGAACACGCCAGTAACTTTGGCCTTGCCACCTGACGTTAAGCCGACATCGACCTTGCAGGTAACACCCAACACATTGGTCACGTCGAACTTAGCCAGCTCCTCGGCGGTGAATGGTTTGTTGCGCCAAGTCTGCAAATGCTGACGCAGCTTTGCCTTTTCATTAAGGCTCAGCGTATACTTGTTGAACATTGACATCGGGCGACCATCTGCCGTTTGGCACTCAGGTAACTCCCAGAATATGAAGATGCTATGCTGCTTCTTCACTTCACCTTGGTACTCATTGTTAGACGTTCCAGCGTCTACAATCTTGTAGCAGATTGCGTTGTGAGTTCCGACTGGAACCTGTTCGTAATCTGACCCGCCGCCGTCACTTGCTGTAATTCCCATATCTTTATCCTTGTGTTTCTGCAAAAAGTTGTACTATTATGCACATCGGATAAACGTGTGCAAGGGAAATTTGATGAGTTTAAAAATAACGGACGGTAACCAGAAAGATTTCAGCAGGCCGCTGAGTGGAGACGCTCGCCAAGGGTTCATAGATTTTCTGGCTGCTAACGGTATGACGCCTGACCCGAAGAAGGGGTTGGTGGTGGGCGGCGATATTGGTCGCGCTTACATGAATGTAAACGGAACCAATAAGCTGCACGGGTGGTATCAGTTCTGGCTAGAGCAAGAGGTGCCATACGGACGGTGCGGTGATCGCACCATCTCCAACGAAGAACCCACGGCAACGTGGAAGCCAGAGAATGCTGGGCGGTACGAGATGACCGACGAGCAGCGCGAGCAGATCAAAGAGAGCAAGCGTCAGGCTGCTGCTGATAAGCTGAAGGCTTATATGGAAGCGGCTAAAAGGGCGGAGCAGATTTGGGATACGTTATCTACTGACGTATCTAGTAATGGATACCTCATAAGAAAGAATGTTACGGGCCACGGGGTCAGGCAAACACCCACTGGTGAGCTGGTTGTGCCAGTCAACAAGATCAAGACCAAGCAAAAGAAAAAGCAGGTGGTGTTGGTCGGTTTGCAGTACATACACCCAGACCCAGAGGCATCACTGGGCAAATGGTATATGAAGGGTACTGAGGCGGGCGGTGCATTCTTCATCATCGGTCAAGATCTATTGCGCGAGGCGCACACCATCAATTACGTCGAAGGCTATGCCACTGGTGCATCTTACTATCGAGATATGGGCGAGCCAGTAGTGGTTTGTTTCAGCGCAGGCAATCTGAGCAAGGTGGCACCAGAGATCTCGGTGATGTTCCCGAAGGCCAAGCACGTTTTCATTGCTGACAATGACGAGAGCGGCACTGGTGAGCGCGAGGCGAAGAAGGCGGCAGAGTTTGTGCAGCAGGCTGGATCTCAGGCTGAGGTAAGGATGCCGCTAGAGACTGGCGACTACAATGATCACTCGGTAGAGGGTGAGTTGATGCCAGAGCTTCAAACTACCCAAGAGTTGCAGACATACGACTGGAATAGAAACTCCACGGGCAAGATGTTGATGACCAAGGACAACGTGCGCGGCGTCCTGACGGTGAACCAGATAGACGTGCGCTACAACGTGATCAAAAAGAACATGGAGTACCATATTCCAAACACTGATCACATCATGGATATGCGTGACGAGAGCGCGTTGATTGAGATCGAGGATCGCTGCATCCAGCTTGGTGTACCACACCAAAAGACGCGGGATTATTTGAAACTTTTGGCTAAAGAGTACAATCCAGTCAAAGATTTCATGGAGCACATTCCTTGGGACGGCACAAGTAGGTTAAATCAGTTCTTAGCCACCATAAAGAGCAGCAACGAGCCATTAAAAGAGATGTTGATGACTAAGTGGCTGGTTTCCTGCGTTGCAGCGGCTTGTGAGCCAAGTGGCGTGGCATTGGAGGGCATACTGGTGTTCCAAGGTGCTCAGGGACTGGGTAAGACGCTGTGGTTTAAGAATTTAGCCGATTATGAAGAGGGTTGGCTGTTGGAAGGCGCTACATTGAACCCTAGTGATAAGGACAGTGTGAAGCAGGCGGTTAGCCACTGGATTGTGGAGCTTGGTGAGATCGAATCCACGTTCAAGAAGAGCGACATCGACCAACTCAAAGCTTTTGTAACCAAAAAAAGTGATGAATTGCGCCTACCCTATGACCGCGCTTCCACAACGTACCAAAGACGCACGGCTTTCTACGCGAGCGTCAATGCAAGGGAGTTCCTGACCGATACCAGCGGAAACCGAAGGTTCTGGGTTGTACCAGTCGTTGGTATCAACGCGCAGCACGGGATTAATATGCAGCAGCTCTGGGCTGAGGTGAAGGAGGTGCTCTACCCAACCGTGAGCTGGTATCTGTCGGCAGAAGAGCGAGAGATGCTGCAAGACTCAAACGAATACTACCGCACCCAGAGCAGTGTCGAAGACCTGATCTTGGAGCACGTTCACTTCAAGAGTACCCAGACCAAACCAGTGCAGATGACTAAGCTTTTGCGCGACCTCGGCATAAGCCAACCAAGGATGGCAGACATAAAAGATGCGGCTAGAATCATCAGTGCGAACGGGGTAGAGCCTCGCAAAAGTAACGGTAAGAAAGTGTATGACCTTGACTATACTGCGGTAGAAGTTGGTAATGCTGAGAAGTTTAGTGGCGGTTGGAACAATGATTTCTAGGAAAGGGCAGGGTATGTTAAATGGTACCCTGTTCCTAATCTTTCTAAGTTATTGATTTGTATAGGTATTACAACAGGGTAGGGTAGGGTACTACTTTTTAATAATTATATATATTTGGTATATAGCTATATATAGCCATATATAGTTACAGAGAGTTTTAAAAAGTTTTGAGTAGCTATACCCTGCCCCCTGTACCCTGATACGCAGGGTGAGTGGGGAAAGCGCCACATCGAATAGATGTGGCGCGGGGTTGGTAAACTATTGAAGGAAGGTGAATGGCAGACGAGAAGCGAGTAGGTAGACCCAAGAAAGAACGCAAGCAGTTGGTCGAGACGCCAGCCAAGTTCTTGGCAGATGATGAGGCAGGCATCACCGATATGCAGGCAGGGTTTGTTTGGCATTACACGGAGGGTGCGTGTGGGCAGACGGAAGCAGCACGAAGAGCGGGATTTTCGTTTCCCGCCAGTGCTGCGACCAAGATGCTCAATGGTCACGACTTCCCGAAGGTGACGCGAGCAGTGCGCGTCAAGCAAGATGAGCTGCGCGAGAAGTATGCGGTTACGCCGCAGAAGACGGGAGCGATGCTGTGGAACATAGCAGAGACAGCGTTTGAAAGCGGCGCGTATAACGCAGCGGTCAGCGCGGTGAAGGAGTTGAACCAGCTCGCCGGGCTGACGATACACCGCAGTCAGAACCTCAACATCAACGCTGATCTTCAGAAGATGACGAAGGATGACATCAAGCACAGACTGAACGAGCTGCTAGGTGTAGAGACGGAGATGAAGGACAAAGATCATTAACCTTGTCGGTTTGCAAGATCTAACAATCTAACCTTGAAATGGCCCCGCCTCCCGCCCAGCCCCTCAGAATCGGGGGAAATTCCCGATATTATGTTAAATTGGGCAGAATTCCTGTAAAAACAATGGCTTGCGTGACGCATTTACCGAGCGTGGTTTGCTCCGCATTGCATCGCTCTGAGCAGAGGCGGTACACTCTGTCGCGCAGGCCGCGCTAGAGGTGGTTTCTCTTCCATCTGAGCGCCTGTACCGCCCTCTCACGGGCGCAGGCCATGCAGTAGTAGGAACCCTATGGGGTTGGAAAAAGTCTGTGAGATCGCGGTATGTTTCGACCCCCGCACCCCCCTATTTGGCGAGCGCGGCGAGCGCGATGGCTATAGCAAGGTTTGACGCACTCAGCCTCCAAAAATTCACAAGCCGAAATGCACCGATCCATTTCGCGCCCCGCGTTCCCACAGGTAACACCCCCCTTCTAATTTGGCTAAAAATTTTATTTATTTTTATATATGGCATAAACTCTGGCGATGGCAGACTCACGAAACAAGGGCGCGTCTTTCGAGCGCGACATAGTAAAACGCATCAACGTCTTTTCCGACGAGCATTCGCTTGGTTTCCAATGTAAGCGTAATCTTGACCAGTATCAGACGGCTGACCTTTGCGACATCCAGATCCCTAATCACGCCATCGAATGCAAGGCGTACAAATCTGGCTGGTGGTACGCACCCGCTTGGTGGGATCAAGTTTGCCAAGCCTGTGGCGACGATGTACCTGTTCTGATCTACAAGTTCAACAACAAAGCGATCAGGGTTTGCATCCCGCTATATGCAATCAACGAAAAAATGGCGCGAGATAACTCTCGTACAGCGGTTTTAACCCTCGACGAGTGGTTTGAGCTTCTTAAAGTTAGTTTTGATCAACAGCAAGAGGCTGCGTAATGGCACAATTCGACGATATTGATATTTTTGCTGGGCCTGAGCGCGACATGATGGGTGTACCGATCACTGGTTCTAGCCGTGACCGCCAACTTGACGCCCTTGAGGGTATGGCTCGCCAAAGATACATTGATCCCGTGGAAAATCGTGCGAAGGACATGGTCAAGATGCAGGTTGCTGAGGCTCTGAGCAGCGTACCCGGCGTTGATGGCGGCACAATCGGCTCTATTATTGCGCTTGCTGACTCTCAGAACCCAGATGACAAGCTGATGTTCAACCAAATTGTCTCTCGGCTTGATTTGCCAGTCGATGTACGGCGTATGGGCGACGATTATGCGGTTTCAAAGCGTTTTGAAGACGTTTTGGGTGACAACTCAAGCGTTGGAGTGTCTGCATACCTGCCTGATGAGGGTGATGACCAGTACAGTTTGTCTGCTGAGAAGCGTTTTCCCAATTTTTTAGGCGGTGAAGCCCGTGTAGGTGGCAATATTTCCACTGGCGGCGACCCTGAGATCCGCGCCAGCTTTATGAGACGGTTTGCCAATGGTGGTGACGTTGACATCTTTGATGATCCAAACCGCGATCCATACTATGAAGAGCTTGGTTTAAGCTTTGACAACGAGCGTGGACAGTATTTTGAGGTCATCGAGCACCCAGAACATGGCTTTATGCGCTCGTATGTGTCGCCCCGCGATCAATCCCCTGTTCCTGAGCTGAGTGATGCGCGAATAGACTCTGATATGCAAGGGCTGGCTGCGCTTGACCCCCGTGGTCACAAAAGAAAAGCTGAGCTTTTTTCTCGTTTATCAACAGGGGCGGTATCCGACCAAGAATTTGAAAATTTTGCGCCCGATATGTACCGCCGTGATGGTTCGATCAAGTCTGATCAGGGCTACCTTGGCCCCGTGACAAACAAAAATGACGGCAAGACGATGACTGAGTTGTCTATTGGCGTCCAGATAGATGGTCGTGAGGTCGAAATACCTGCGATGGTTCCTACGCTCAGCGAGTCTGAGATAGAGATGCTTAGGAATATTCGCGTTGGCATTGACCCTATACCGCGAAGCATTCAACAAAAGGCTGTAGAACACGCGAGGCCGTTTCTTGAGGCAGGTGAAAGCCCGTTCTTCAAGGGCTATGCCAATGGTGGTGATGTTGATCTTTATGACGTAGACATCTTTGAATCACCTTTAGATCGTTTGACTCAGCCAGTTCGTGGTGACCTTGGCCCCATGCAACAGATTGTTGCTGAGGAAGAGGGTTTGCGAGGAAAGGCTAAAAGGCTTTTAGCTGGCGCTATGGGCGATGATCGACAAGCTTACCGCCGAGCGGGTAAGTTGTTGGGAGCTGCTGACCTTACCCCCGTGCTTGGTGACGTAGCCGCAGTTGCTGACGTTTCGGATGCCTATAGAGCTGGCGACCCTGTTGGTTTGGGCTTAGCTGCGCTTGGATTCATACCCGGCATTGGCGGAACCTTATCCAAAGCAGGCAAGGGTCTGCGGGGAGCGCCTAGTATTTCAAGCGAGGGCATACCTCAGCCACCCAAGATCAGCAAAAAAGAAGCTGTTCCGCTTTTAAAGCAGCAGTTTATTGAGGAACAACCGCCAATTGGCTCTTTTGATGAAGCCACAGGCAAGCCCGTCACAGAAAAACTGAACCGTGATAGGGCAAACGCTTACGAAAGAAGCATAGTAAAAGGGCCACCAGCAGTTTTTCGCCGCGAGCTTTTTCGGCTTGGCAGCAAAGTAGAAAGACAGCCTCTTGCTGAAAGAAAGATAATAAACCCAGAAGTTTTGAAAGATTATGTTGGGGTTCCTGTCGTTGGAGATATGAGCGCCAGAATAAAAAACCCTACTAGCCAGCCCTACCCAGAAGATGCTGGCATATTATCTGTTCGCGGAGTGCCATTATCCCGCAGAGTTATACCAGAAGGCGGGTTTCAATTTACAGCAGACAGCGAAGGTGCGGAGAAAGGTTGGTCTTCTATGGAAGGCATTGCCACCAAGAAGCAAGGCAACATTATTTTAGCTGCTGAAAAGACGGGCAAAGACCCTATTGGAATATTTAGCGCAATGGGCGCTGAATCTATGGACTTCACTAGCCCAACGCTAGAAATGATGATTGCTCAGATACCAGCGATAAGAATACCTAAAGCAGACCTAGCCGCGTTTGATAAAGTAATACGAGAGGGTACGAAAACGGTTAAGCCAAGACCTCAATGGGTTGGCCTAGATAGCCCTGATGTTTTTAATCAAATATTAGGTGAAGGCGGGTTTGACAGAGGAGGCGCTGGCGCATTAAGAATTGATCTTTTAGCAGAGATGAAAAAGGATAGGTGGAAAAAGCTTGGCTTCCCTATTTATGACGATGCTTACGAGACAATGAAGGCTCAAGAGTTTGACGAAGCCGTCAAAAACTCTACTGGGCTTAGTATGTATAGAGCTGACCCAAATCGCGGCGTTTTTGACGAGCCTTATCACAAATCTTACAACAAAGCCTTCCCCGCCATGAAAGACCAAGAGTATCTTGGCGGCTTAGTACAAGGCGTCCCGCCAGAAATAATGTTCCCTGATACGTTTAAAGATTTAAGTCAACAGATGACAAATCCCAAGGGCGGCGGAAAGCCAAGACCTTTTAAATACTCAGAAAAAACTGGTTCGCTGGTCATGAACCCAAAGCTTTACGAAGAGTACGATGACGAAAAGATACAAGGCATCATCGACTACCTAAACGAGTATGCAGGGACTGATTACGCAGAAGGTGGCGCGGTAAATGTTGATGACATAGACATCTTCGGAGAAAGATAATGGTGGGTTTTTATACCAAGCTTCACAAGCTAACCAAGGTTAACGATCAAAACCTTTATTTAAAAGCTGAAGATATTGCCAATAAAATGCGTATTGCCACGGGCCGTGGTGACGATACACGCCGTCATTTTATGAAGAATGGCGTGAAGAAAGAAGAGCTTGCTGAACTTGGTTTAGCTGAGCTATTCAAGAAGGAAAAGGTTACTCAGCAAGAAATTTTAGAAGTTATTGCAGCTAATCGTGTTGAGCTGGAAGAGAAAATCTACCGCGCTGGCACTGGCGGTGATTTTAAATTTGATTTCGAGGTTGAAGACTTAGACATAGAAGAAGCTCACGGGCCTGAGTACATAAGTAACGAAGTTGACTTTTACCGCTCTATATCTAACTTAGATTTCGAGTGGAATGATATTTACGAAAATGTTTACAGAATGTTTAGTGACCAAGATGATGTCGTTGACGCAGAGCTTGTTTGGACTAGATTTGTAGACGGAGATGCAGAGTTCAACGATCTTCCGCAAGACGTTCAAGAGTTTATTGACGAAAGATCAGAAGAAAAGGTTCGGGCAGACTACGAAGAAGATCCACTTCAACGCATAACGCTGACCGTAGTCGATGAAGATGGAGATCCTACCAATGTCGGTGACAAAGCTAATAATGGTTTTAGCTATTCATTGATTGGCAATGATGACACGGGCTGGCACTTAGACGGAAACGAAGCCCCAAACTTTACTGATGATTTTCGCAAATGGTTCGTTGACATTGACAGCACAAACGAAGCCGAAGTACGCCTTCAAGCCGCAGCCAGAGCCGAAGTCGAAACAGGAAACATGAATCTTGGGTCTTTAGGCCAGCCAGACGATACGCGGTGGCAGAGCAGAACCCTCGACGGCGGCGACAATTACCAAGAAAGGCGCTTTGGATTGGTTGGGCCAAAGCGGTTCAGTGAAGGCGTTCACTTTGCTGATGACATAAACAACATTTTCCACATCCGCACCAAAGACCGTGAAGGCCCGAATGGTGAGAAGATACTTTACGTTGAAGAGCTGCAATCTGACTGGGCGCAGCAAGGGCGTAAGAAAGGTTTTTATGATGCTGAAAAGGTTAAGGCGGGTGAGGATGCCGCAACAAACATTTTTAGAGATCTAAGTGACTTAGCTTTTGTTGATGAATACCTTATCGACGCTGATCTTGGTACAAATGATACGGTCGATATTTTGAGTGCGGCAAGGAACCTTCGGTCAAATGCTCAACAGCAGCGAAAAAACATAAATTCGGCAGGCAAAAAACTTCAGAAACAAGCAGTTCTTGACTATTTTACGCCTGAGCAAAAGATGCAGATTGCTCGCCAATACTTCACTGGTTCTAGCCGTGACGTGGCTGAGTTAGTCGATAACCCCAATGCATTAAACCAAGTTGTTTTCAACGCCTTTAAAGAAAACAATGAATTGAAGGAAAAATTTGTTTCAGACGTATCGGCAAGATTAGAAGCTGCTGGGGAAGATTTAAGCCTTGAAAGCGGCAACGGCAAGACTGGGTTGGCGGGTTACTTTCACCGAAAAGCTTCTGAGCAAGCCGCAGACCAGCTTGAGCGAGAAGGTATTCCTAGAAATGCCTTTGAAAGAATTGAGGCGGCAATTGAAAAGTACAACCCAGATACTGGCTTTAACAGTTTTGGTGAAATAACACCAATGATCGGGGATGTACGGGTTCCGGGGATTACAGTAACTGGCCTAGCGGAAAAGCAAGGCGATCTTCCAAAAGCTGGCCCGTTTGTCATGAAGACCGAGGACTGGAACAAGCTTGCAGTAAAACGTGTTTTTCAAATTGCAGAAGAAGAAGGCTATGACGGCGTTTCTTTTACGCCAGCGGATGTTCACATAGATCGTTGGGGCGACGAGGAACTTAGGTCGCAGTACGACAAATCCATACCTAGCGCAGTTCGCAAAGTTGTCGGCAAGGTTGCATCTAAGCCTGACCGAGAAAGCAAAATGGAAGTTGAGGGCTACGAGTCGCCCATATACTTTTTAGATGACATAAACGCTGACGGCGATACTGTTTCAGAAAGGGTTTCTGGGCCTTTGACCATGTTTTCCCCTGCACCAATCACCCTTGCCGCAGGCATTACAGGCTTGGGCATGGCACAAAAAGCCAGAGCTGACACACTTGCAGCTCAAGGCGCAACGCATGAGATGGTGTTGGATGCGTTAAGTGGAGCTGCCAGCGTGATAGGTGGTGGCCTTTCGGGTCTTTCCGAGTACACAAGAAACATTCCAAAACGCATATTTATGGATGATGAAGAGAGCGAGGCGTTAGCTGCTCGACAAGAGGCTGCGGGAGATTATGCCTCTGAAGCGTTAAACTACGAGCCGCGAAGTGAGATGGGTCGCTCTATGAGTCAATCAGCTCAAGAAGGAATAGCTGGGTTAATACAGCCAGCTATGGAGTACGCCAAGCCAGAGACTGAGCGGTTTATGGATTACATCCAAAGCGAAGAGCAGCGTAATTCGCCGCTAGGCGCTTTGTACAGGAGCGGCAAGTACGTCTACGAAGACATCTTTGGTGAGCCAGAAAGACAAGCGGCTAAGGATGCCTTAGACCTTATCTGATCACCTTCTTGAACTCAGCGGTGACCTTGACCTCGACCTCATTGTCTTGCTCAAGCGCCTCTATGATTACGTCTTCAAGAAGGTCTTCTAGCACATCTAAGTCTAGCAGCGTCTTCACGTTTACCTCAGCTATTACTGTTACTTGGCGCATCGCCTATTCCCCTGTCTTTTTTCCACATCCTGATGATGTAATCTGATTCTGGCCCAGCGTCATGCTGGCTTTGCAGAACGTGCTTGTACAGCTTCATGGCCTTTGCACTGTCGGCATCAAGCATCATTCTAAATGATGCCATGTCGAGCGTCTGAAAATACTTATCCATTGGCGCTTCCTTCAATATCATAACTGAAAAGGTGTTTCCGACTTCGTTTGACCCACTCGCCCTCCATCTCAGAATACTTAACGCCTTTCATTTTACGAATTTTGCCGTCTGGGTGAACAAAGTCGGTTTTCTGAGCCGTCAAGCCGTGGTATTTGAAGTTGCTCGCCTTGTAAATCCCGCCATTGTGATCTTGGGCTGTGTCGGCGTAAGTAATTATTAGCCGCAACGGATACCTTTGCTTTACCATTTTGATGGCTTGCGAAATCAATCTGCTTGGAGAGTTTCTGGGCGCACCCTCCTCGAAAGCCAGTCGAGTAATCTCCAAAACACCGTGCTGTTCGTGGCTTTCGTACAAGCCTTTTATGTTTCGTGCGTTTGGTATGCCAAAGGTTAAAGCACCCCAACAGTAGCCGTCGAACAAAGCGCCAAAGCTGTAGACGTGCAAGAAGTCTTTTTCGCCAAAGTAATGTGATTTTCGATACACCTGAGAAGCGACTGACTTCGGGATGGACTTAACAGAAAACATTTTAGGCGATGGCGGAGCTGTAAAACCCCCTCCAAAAAGATCGCCTTGGTAATTTTGTTTCATCTAGCCTCCAGATTGTTCCATGTGAAACATTATAGCGTTCTCAAAAACTCTCTGAGGTTGTTATTTGTTACGGCGTCAAACGCCTCCTCAAACACTTCTTCCATACCAAGCTCTTTGGCTAGGGCTTTGATCGCCTTGCGCTGATCTGAGCCAACCCGCCAGATACGAAAGTCTTCTGAGTACTCAAAGTACCAGTCGTGCTCAGCCAGTAGCCGCTTCAGTTCGGGCAGGCGGTCAATCTCTTTGATCTTGCCTGCAACTTCTAATGGGTTAAATTTCATCACTACTCCCTATCGCTTGAGTCGGTACATTGGCGTATCGGCTGGCAGCTCTCGCGCCAGTTCATCCATGTACATAAAGTTTGAGTTATCGGCTTTGCAGTCCTCCATCCAACAGTGGCTGTCGAATTCACTGCCACACTGTGAATGGTGACGCTGCTGAAAGTTGCACTTACCGCACACCAACCAGTCTTTCAGTGGTGTGTTGAGAATCTTTAGGCGCTTGTTTGTGAGAACCGCTAGTGGTGTGACCTTAGCCCAGTGGCACCTTACGCCTTTTCCTTTTGCTGCTGCTTGCATCATCTTCATCCTTTTCCGTTGTTGATGTGATCATTCTACACCATCCGTGTCTATGTACAATCATTTA
>Ga0208899_1001602_pt1 | contig 15880 bp, 20 predicted proteins | sample VirMetDEL_Nov_24_FD_184518 | JGI IMG/M metagenome (GOLD analysis project Ga0208899, IMG submission 184518) | Aqueous microbial communities from the Delaware River and Bay under freshwater to marine salinity gradient to study organic matter... | ecosystem: Environmental > Aquatic > Marine >... | reverse complement strand
GTTCATTCTACCACCGTTTGCAGCCATCATAGGTTGTTGCATACCTTGTTCTTGTTGTTGCATTACTGCTTGAACAAATTGTTGGAAAGATAACTCTCCACCTCTGTTCTTATATTTTATAAATTCTACTTGAAGCATTTGTTCTGCCTGTGCTTCACCTGCGCCACCACCCATTGCTAAAAATGCTGTGGGCATTCTTCTACTTTGACCAGCACCTGATCTCATAAATTCTTCTTCGTCTTCTACTAACATGCCGTTAGCATAACCTGCACGACCGCCATTAGCTAAATTATTGTCAGCTGCAATTTTTGCTGCAATATCTTTTGTTTGATTAATTTTATTCATATACTCAGGTTGATTTGTAATTAAACCAGCTAAATTTTGTGTTACACTTTTTTCATCCTCCGTTTCTTCATCTACAATAGGACCATAAGTGCTAAAAGGTTTTCCACCAGGAAATATATTTCTAAAATTAAAACTATAACCATATTCAACAGGATCCGGTATTTTATTATCTCCTTGACCTCCGCTCACTACTACAGGTGGTGGATTATTATTTCCTCCATCACCGCCTCCAAAACTAACAGTGTTTTGTTTTCCTCCAGAGTCTGTTCTTGATTCAGAATAACCTCCATCAATATTACCACCTAGAAATAAACCAATACGTCCACCCGTATTAAATTCTGCACGACCACCGTCAGCCGCATAGAAATTTTGATTAACATATTTTTTCTGTGGCATAAAGTTTAAACCTACACCCTTGTCACCTAAACCACTGTAAAAATTCTTTGCACGTTGTACTTGATAACGTGGATCTATTTGTTCAACAGATTCTTCAACTTCGTCATCACCACCACCCATAAATAGAGGGGCTACACTTGCTAGACCTAAAGCACCTAAACCAAGTCTACCGTAACTTAAAGGATTTCCAGCTTTTCCATCTTGTCTAAACATATTACCAACATTACCTAGAAAACCATCACCACTTTTTATACGAGTAAACAAACCTGCTTTATCACCTGTAAGAAAACCTTTACCAAAACTACCTGACCCTAAACCAAATTTATTCAATCCATACATTCCGCCACCTATCAAAGCAGCTTTACCTAATGGACTTTTAGCAATTTTCTTAACACCACGTACAGCTTTCTTTACAAAGCTACCTAAACCGTAGTTCTGTCTAGGGGCACTTAGTCCACCGTATTCGTACATCTGTCTTGGTTGTTGCATATTTGAAATTGGCATAATTTTATCCTTAGTCTATACGTTTTACTTTGTTTTACTAAACAAATCAAGAGCTGGCATTATAACTTTCACGTCCTGTGCCATTTCCTCCTGCTTGAAACCCTTAGCTTCCCAGTCTTTTCTCTCTTTAAAAAGCTCACCAGTCTCAATGTGTCTATAAGTTGTCTCTACTTTTGCTTGTTTTATTTCCATTAGTCTACCCTTTCTTTTTTGATGTTTAAATAACTTATTGCATAATCAAACGAGTCTGAAGTGCTTGATTGTATTGTAAATCCTGAGCCACCTTCTACGATCAACGGTTGAGTTAATAATTCTTTTGTTTGATTAGCTGTTAATGGTACAGATTTGATAGCTGTAATACTATTGTTTGTAACAGTAACAACTGGGGTACCTGCAGATGTAACTAAAATTGATTTAATAATTATAGTCTCATTAACACCTGGAGTACTTGCTGGAAAAACATCTAAAGCACTTCCCGTAGTGTTGTTATCTATTCCTATAAATTTATATTGATTTACTACTGCCATTATTCCATGAAGAAACTTTTAGCTTCTATCTCCTGTTTTACTTCTTCCTGAAAAGAAGTGTTTAATTTTGTAATCACTGAGTCCAGATCCCTAACTAGTGATTGGAATGTTCTTTGTTCATATTCTTTTGATGCTCTAGTTAATGATTGTACAATTTTTGCCATTATAATAAACCTGCTAGGCCTCCGTTTTTAAATGTAACTCCTGCATTAAACATTAGATTACCATCGTTATCGTACTTAGCACCATAATCAATACCGTTATAATTATTTGTATAACCTAAACTATAGTTTTTATTGGCATCAATATCTGCACTAAAATTACCGGCTGTTAAATTAGTTCCTGTAATACCTTGATCTGTAAAATTAGTGTTATAACTAACTGGACCAAACTCACCCGACAAAGTCCCATCTACGTTTATATCATCATTGTCTAAAATATTTGTATTATAAATACTACCTTTTAAAGAAGCATAGTTTCTAGGATCTGTGTAATCAATATTAATTTCAGGACTTTTAGATTTTAATCCTGAAGTATCAATTATACTAGTCTTATCCTCAACAAAAAAATTTGGAGGGTTATCATTACCACCATCATTATTGTTACTAACAGTCGTATTACCCATGTCAGCACTTTGTTTTTGGTTCTCTTCATTACCCATATCCATTCCACCACCTCTAAAATTTATTCTACCACCTGCTTTATAGTTTACTCTACCACCAAAGAAGTATCCGGCTCTACCACCTTTAGCAAACCCAAAATCAGACCCATAACCATAATCAGATTCTTGTTGAGTAGTTGGTCCCGAGTCGCCTTGAAAATTATTATCGCTACTACGTATATTACCTGCATTACTTATATCTATACCTTGTCCAGCTCCGCCACCACTAGTTCCAGTAGGGGTGTAGTATTTAGCAGCCTGAGCAGCCGCAGCAATCTCAGCATCTTTAGCAGCTGCATCCGCCGCATCTTTATTTTGTTTTTGAGTTGCTTTATAAACAGCGGAAGCTTCTTGAAGTTGTTTTTTTTGAAACCCAGTTAATTCCTCTTCATCTTTTAATTTTTCATAAATTTCTAGTTGATTGGGTACGTAATTTGTTGCTTGAAAATTTTTACCTGTTAAAGTTTTAAAACCTTGTTCACCACCAAACAACATGTTTTCTCCTGCTAAAGCATTGTAGGCAGCTTTTTTATCGTCACTTAATCCTGCTATACCATACGTCCCACCACCTGGACCATTGTCATCACCCTGTGGTAAAAATTTTGTTGCCATATTTAAAGGAAAAGGAAGTAAACCTCCTGCAAACTTTGCAACATCACCTACTTTATTTTTAAATCTATTTAATTTACCTTTCATAAAACTATTAGGATATTTTTCACTTGGATACATTTCATTGTTACCTAAAGTACCTTGATAACCTAGGTCCATACTATCTTCATAAGGACTATTGTATTGTCCCTGTGCCCCGTACTGTTCTTTGTTGTTCATTATCTGCTCACCATAATAATCCATTACTTCTTGAGAAGGTCTCATTCTTGAAAAAGTCTCAACTGTAGGTCCTGCATTACTAGCTTTGTTATACATAGTTTGTGCATTTGCTACTGAACCCGTAGGGTCATTTGATTGAGGATTAAAAGTTCTTACATTAACTTCACTTACAGGAGAACCATAACCAAAAGCATTACCTGTTGGATTAAAATTATTACCACCACTATTATTAAAAGCATTTGTATTTGTTATTCCACCGGGTACCGGTGCTACAGGTTCTGGATCTGTTGGAAGAGTAAGACCTAGTCTATATTTTTCTTGAGGAAGAAATTTATATTTTTTATAAAGTTCTTGGTCTGCTGCATTATAAAACGCTACCATTACCTCATTCCTCCTGGTGCAATATCTAATCTAAAAGTACCTAGCTTCCAGTTTTGTCCAGTGCTTGTGTTAGATACCTTCAATGCAATAGATCTTGCTCTAAGTCTTGTACTTTTAAAAGTTGTCGTTGAGGTAGTGTCAAAATTTGTAGTAATCGGTGTGCTGTTCGGATAGTTTCTAGTTGTAAAACTTACTTTAGTGTCACCCGTTTGTTCAATAAAATCTGGTATGAATCTACTTATTCTCATAATGTATTCACCATCTCCTCTAATATCAGGTGTACCTACAGCCTGACCTGTGTTACTTCTTTTTTGAGTAATGTCAAAATCACCTGATAAAATATTTGCTTCGATGGCGGTAACAACACCATCTGCATTTACTTGATCGGTCCCTGTTTCGTGTTCATAGTATATACTACTTCCGTCTACATTTCCAATAACATCGTAAGAGGCATTATCATCGGCGTTATAGAGTGTAGCATGAGGTTTTGCATACACAGAAGAATCAACCCAAGCAGATCTATTTAAAGACCCTGTTGTCCAAATAGGTCTTTCATTTGACGAATCCACATAATTATAACCTACTACTCTGTCAACCGAAGTAGCATTAGCTGAACAGTAGAACCAGTTTATTTCTCCATATAAATTATTTAACCCACAAGTAACTAAATCTCTTGCTACAAAATTAATACCAAGTCCAGAATCTACCGAGTAAACAAAATCTTCCACCAAACATGGCATAGATTTTACTTGACCGTCATAGAAGAAAAATCCATTTTCGGACATCCAATAAGCAGCGCCATCAACTTCAATACCAGCATTTTTACCAATTAAACCACAGTTGGTCCCTGCTTGTTGAAATGAGAAAGTAAAGGGTTGACCTACAAATTGCATTAAAAATATTGAGGTATCGGTCCATACATAAAGAGCATCCCGACCTTTAATAGCAGACATAATTTTAGAACCTGCAGCAAGTCTTTGAGTACCGGCTGTATTTTCTGCTCTTACAGTATACTCATTAATATTTTCTTGGTCCGAAAATCTGATAAACATATTGTCTTGTGTGGATTTATCTCCAATAGTTGTCTCTGTTCCAAAAAATACTAGGTGTCTGTCTGGTGTCGACACTACCATGTGACGTGACGCTGTGGGAGCTCCAGATATAATTGTTGCCCGAGTAGTTAATGCATTTGAATCTGATGCATCCCATTCAAAGCATTCTCCATTATATATAAGAGCAATTAATTTTGTACCAAAATTATCAAGAACCCATAAACCAGGGTCGAGTGTGAACTCTGTGCTTGAAGAAGCTTCACCCCAGCCGTTGTAATCCGTAATATTTGTAACTACCGCACTTGATGAGTGTGTAGTTTTTGTTGTATTGTTTACACCTCTAGCCCCACCGCTTAAAGTATTTGTCCCTGTATTATTTGCAGTGTAAGATATATCTTCTGTTCCTATTCTTATGGTCCCTGATGCCGGAAACGAGTTTGAACTAGTAAGAACAATGTTAGTTGTAACTGTATCTGTTAAAGCTGTTGCAAGAGTTGTGGTTGCTTCTCCATTTACTACACCACCAAATAAACCTGAACTCCAACCGAAACCAGATTCTTGTGTAGAAGACCCTACAGTATAATAACATAACACAGAAGCGGAACCGGCATTAGTTACAGGTGTGCCGGCTTCGTTAGTAGCCATTGTAATTGTAAATGTTGTAGCAGTTGGTGTAGAAGTCACCATAAATTTCTCATCTTCAAATGTGGCATTTGTAAAAGTAGATCCAGATAACCCAGAAACAGCATCAAATAATACTATATCATTATCTAGCAAACCATGATCAGATGAAACAGTTATTGTGACTGTTGGTGACCCTGATGTACTTGTAAAATTTGCCCCGGTAATTGTAGTTCTTATAGGATGAATATCATAAAATTCACCATCTGAATAAACATAAAGAATTCTATTAGTACCAATTGCGGAATACTTTATTCCAACATTGTTATCCCAGTTATGTATGGCTCTTGCAGCACCAGTTAATTTATCGGCACCTAATTGTTCCCAACCACCTATTTTCTCTGGTGTGCCATATCTAAAACGTACGTTATCTCCATCAAACCACTGACCTTCAGCGCCTGTTTCGGTAACTTGTTTATTGAATCCTGGAGCAAAACCTAATTTTTGTAACATATAAAAACCTTTTTATTAGGTGTTATATCAGATTGTTGATAAATTCAACAGGTTTAAAACTCTGTTAACGCTAAAAATAGTTTATATTAATGTTAAAACGACATTTTTTATCTGTGCAATTTGTGCTTTGATGTGGTTGATTTGAATCAAATAATAAAATTCTATTACTTATAGACTGTATAAATTTATCTTTTATCCATGTGCCACCATCACATGTGTTTATATAAAACACAGCTCCATTATGTTTAAATGGAAAATCAATATGTTCGTTATATTTAATAATTTCTTTAGTGCTTGGAAAACAATTAACTTTTACTCTTAACAATGTAGATACTTTTAATTTATCTAACACAGGAACTATTAAATCAAAATATCTGCTTTTTTCTTTTTTTTCATTAAACAACTCATGAGTAAAATAAAAGTCTTTGTCACCTTTATGTGCAACATTATTTTTAAAATAGTAGGGAATGTGATTGCTCATCATAACTGAACTAAGATTTTCAAAGTCTTTTTGTGATATAAAATTTTCTCTAATTTTCATTACTATTTAATTCTAAAGTTATAAGCTAAAGATATTCTTGGTTTATTAGATTTATTTTGTTGGACCCCATGCATTAGATTAGATTTAAATATAACTAGTAGCCCTTCTTTAGGAATTACTTTAAATTCTCTCCAAGTAAAAGGATTATTTTTTATATAAACACGTTTTATGCCTTTAGGTTCAGGGGAAATAAATCTTAAATGTCCACAATCTTTAGGTGTTGATAAAAAATAAACAGCAGATATTTCATTTCCTTCGTGATCATGGGCTTCTTGATAGTCATTTTTATTATAATAATTAAACCAACTTAATTCACAAAACATTTTTTTATCTGTATACCCAAGTTTATCCGCAAACACTTTGACCTCATTAAATATCCAACTATGTAAGTCATCAAATTTTTTGTTTTTATGTAGGTTATTTGTTTGGCAAGTATTATAAACTGTGGCATCCCAATTATCTCCTCCACATTTAATTTTATTTTTAAGAACTTTACATTCTTTTATTAATTTATCTTTCATAGTTTTATGGTTAGGGTTTTCACTAAATCCAACAGGTGTTATAAATATTCCTTCTATTTTCATGACCAAAGATAATTATCTATTTCCTCACATTTATTTAACATATCTTTATTTAAAAAGTTTGATTCTTTACGTAACTGTATTCCATCTTCGTGAATTAAATGCATGTCATCTATGTTACACTGTTTGTCTTCATATAAAACATTGTTAATATTTAATTGTTGTAGTTTATATTCTACAGGTTTGTATTCAATATTTAAAAAATTAAATATATTTTTTACCGTGTCATTTGTACTCTCAACTAAGTCTTTATAATTAATTATTATTTTGTCCTCGTCCGAAGACATTAAATTTTTAATTGATTCAATGTTGTTTGTTAAAACTGTATTTTTATTTAATAAACCTTCTAAATACTTTGATCTATTATCTTCTTTACATATTGAAGCAAATGAATTTAAAATTTCTTTCATAGGTCTTTTTAATATAATAAATTTATTTTTATTAAACAAAGTATTAATTATATTAAGATTAAACTCTTGGCCCCAAGATGATCTATCAATTACATAGTCACAATCCCAGTGACTATAATAAGAATCAAAAACAGATCTGACAACGTTTTCTAAAGATTTATGATCTGGAAAATTTAAAAACTTTTCATCTCTTTTTAATAAAAATAAACTATTAAATATTTCTGGTAATAAACTATTTGCTGTTGTTTTTACATTTTCGTGTTGATTTAATAATACAGCTAATAAAGTATTACCACATCTAGGTAATGCAGTTAGAAAAAAATATTCTTTAGCAGTCATGTGGTAAACCTATAAATGCTCTTTTATCAAACTTATTTTCTTCTGCTTTTTTTGTGCCTTTTATATTGTAGTGTAAAAATACTTGCACACACCAATTTCCATAAAAAACTTCTCTCCAATGCTCAATTTTTTCACCGTTGTATATCATTAAATCCCCCATTTTTAAATTTATAGGGATTCCTTTTAATCCTGTTTTACCTGATGGTTCTACAAATATAGGCCACTTCTTGTCTTGAAATAAAGTTAAGGTTGCAGATATTTCACAACTGTATCTGTCTTTATGTCGTCCCAATATATCTCCATGTTCATATATTCTTGTATAAGAGTATGTTGGAACAATTTCTTTTTTTATTTTATTTTCTATTACAGATTTCATTCTTACTAATAATATTTCCATAGCAGTGTCGGAATAATGGTTATAAGAAAATGGAACTTGACCATCGCCAAAAGAACCCCAACCTAAATTGTCTCTTCCAATCATTTTTTTATTATGTAATCTTTGTGATACCTGTCTTTTAAGCATAAGGTATTCTGCTGCAAATTTACAGATATCCTCTGAAACTGCTTTCTTAATAACTAAATAATTATCTTTCTTAAATTTTTTACTCATACCTCATATTAAAAGCTAATGTATATCTTGGATCTTCATCTTTTACAACATCTACTAAATGCATTTCATTAGAATTAAAAATAACTATTCTACCTCTCTTAGGTTGTATGGCCCCTTTAAAATTTACAAAATAAGTTCCTGGTTTTTTATTTGAAAAATATATGTTTCCACTAATGCTATCCCAATTTCCTACTATATGATTATGTTTTTGAATATAATCATTTTTATTTAATCTGTTTCCCCATGCATCAATTAATTCAATTGTATTAATATTATTTCTAGCTATAGATATAAATTTAAATAAGTAAGGATTAATAAATTTAGTTATTGTTTCAAAATCTTTGTCATTTATAAAATGATTCCAAGAGGTCATTTCTCCTTTAACATTAGTTCTTTTAGTCATCGATGAAATTAAATTTTTTTCTATTTTATTTTCTAAAGAAGACAAAACTTTTTCATTAGTATAATCTATAAATAAAATCTTATCTTTTATTATACCCCAATTAATTTTATTTTTATTACCACCTATTAGTCTCATAATTATTTAAACTGTGGCCCTAGTCTCCACATGACAGCAGAATATCTAGTTCCTTTTGTTACGGGTTCTACTTTGTGATTTAAAAAAGAAGGAAATACAATAATACTTCCTACTGTATCTAGTTCTTTAACTTTGTGTTTTATTAACTTGCCATTATCATCTATCCACTGCAACATAAAATCACCACCTTTATAATCTTTTGGATCATTTAATAAACAAGACATTGATAGTTTTCTTTGTTTGTTATTAAAGTGTTCGTCTTTGTCTTTTATAGTTTCTTGAAACATATCATAGTGCCAATTATAAAACCCATTTTTCTTGTAACTTGTAAACTGTATGTTTTCATTCCAGTCTGTATCAAAATTCCAACCAGCTTTTTCATTTGCATAATTAACTGCTTGATTAAATATATTATAAATCCACTGATCCTTTAACCAAGTTACTTTGGAATCTCTAATTTTTTTATTTACTTTCTTTTTATTTTTTTGCATTCCTATTGTGCCGGAACCTAATTTTTTATCTACACCTAATTTAATTATTTTTTTACAGTCTTCTGGACTTATAAGGTTTTTGAAGTACCAATACTTATATTTTAAATACATTTAATATCTTTCTAAAATGATAACTAACTTATAACCTCCCAAGCATTACTTGTAAAGTTATATTTATAATAGTTATCATCACTGGGGTCATCTGCTTTAGATCCTTTCCAAGTTACTAAATCTTCATCCCAATTAAATTCCCACCAAAATGTATCATCACCTACAGTATAACTTTGACCACTATCAGGTACAAAACCTTCTGGTGGTAACCAATCTAATGTATCCAGAGTTGTATAATCATTTCTAAGCCAACTAGGAAAAGGTTGTGGGTTTACAAATCTATCTTCATCAGCAAGATAAATATCTCCTGGTTTTGCATACCTTCCTCTAAAAGATCTACTAAAAGAAGTCTGTAACCAATAACTGTTGTCAGTTCCCCAAAAATTATTACACCAAGTTACCCCATCTTCGTGTTTATCATTTTCTCCTAAAGGACCATTTGAAGTTTCAACATTATTATCAACAACACAAACTCTTTTAACTTCATTTGTTGTTGAATCTATTTCACAAAAATTTGCCATAATTAATTATACCATAGCCCTTGTGTTACCCAATAGTAAACATCATTACTAGACCAAATACCACTCACTGGTGGATTAGTTTGTGTAAAACCTACTTCTCTTACTATAACTCTTCCAGAACCTCCCGATCCTCCTGAAAATTGACCTGGAGAAGTTCCTCCTCCACCGCCGCCAGTGTTAGCTTGTCCGGATTGATTTCTTCCGCCTCCGCCACCTTGACCACCTGGGCCTGGAGATGCAGAGAAGCCACCGCCACCGCCACCGCCAGCTAAAAAAGTTCCTGAATCTGGAAAACCGCCTGGAATTGTTTTACCATCACCACCAGCAGCTTGACTGTCCGTACCGCCAGATTCTCCCGCACCTCCGCCACCACCATAAGTTTGTGGTGTTCTTCCTGAGCCTGAGTTTCCAAATCCAAAAGATCCTGAATTACCTGGTTGTGAAGGTTGAGTTGCTCCGAAGCCACCTTGTCCCCGGCCGCCTCCGCCACCGGATCCTCCTGTAGTTCCAGTACTAGCATATCCACCACCTTGACCACCGGCCTTAGCAGTTAATGAAGCACCTGGAAAAGCTGAATCGCTTCCACCGCCACCGATTGTAATAGGTGAAGGGGATTGTGGAGAAGTAAATGTAGCTGGAGAAATAATCATGCCTCCTGCGCCTCCGCCTGATGATCCATCTGTGTAGGTTTGAGATCCACCACCAGCGACCATTACAATTTCTAAATCTGTATATCTAGAATCACTAGTCCAAGTCCCGCTTGATGTAAAATTACTTATAATATCTGGAAGGTTTACTTCTGATCCTCCGTTTTCAGGACCGACAACACCACCGTTGCTTACTTGACCTCCAATTGTGCCAATAAAATCTGACATATGGATTACCCCCTACGCGTCGTTTAGGATTTCAAAATTAACAACACAAGTTAAATCGCCATTAGCACTTGCTCCACCTTCTAAGGTGTCACCTTCTTCAAGATATAAGGCTGAATTTCTATCTATGACTACTAAAGTTGAATCTGCTGGAACCGCTACTGTTGATGCGAATGCTATAGCTGATCCACCTGATTTTTTTAGAAACAGTGAAACGTTTGCTGATGATGATCCATCAATATTTCCTACTATAATACTGTTAACTTTTACAAGTGTATCTGAAGCGGCTACTAAAATATCATCTGTAAGAGTAGTAGTTAATGCGTGAGTAACTGACTCACCTGTTATTGATGTTACGTTTACTAAATTTGGATTTGCCATAATTTTTTCCTATATTGTTTTTACCCGAAAAGCATTGCCATTGCAATAGCTTTTCCTGTTGATGTTTTAGTATTTATTTGTGTCTGAATAGCTGAAGTCACGCCATTTACATAGCCTATTTCAGTACTAGTAGTAGTTGCTGCAGAAACGTCTCCACTACCATCAGAAACCAATGCTCTTGATGTTGTTAAATTTGCCATTTTGCTAAAAGCAATTGCAGCACTAGCTTTAATATCTGCATCTACAATATTTGTAATTGTATTGTTGTCAGAATCAATACTTTTGTTTGTTAAAGTTTGTGTTCCAGTAATGGTTGCCATTCCAACATCAATAACTCCGGTGTTTGTTGCAACACCATCAAGATAGATAAGTTTGTATCCTTTGTCGGTTGTTGAAAAAGTAACAGTTGCACCTGAACCGGATGCAGCTTTTAATTGTAATGTTTCTGCACCAGTAGTTCCGTTTTTAATAATGTAAAAAGTTTCTGTAAGAAGAGGAAATGTTAAAATTCTTGATCCTGTAAGAGCACCTGTTAATTCTATAACTCTTTGTTGAGCAGTACCTGTTAAAGCACCATCTACAATAGTTAAAGCTGTAGTCCCTGATCCTGCAACAGCTAAACTTAAAACACCACCTGTTAATTGTTCGATTAAACTTAAATTTGCGTTAGTTTTTGTTCCCCAAGTACCGGCGTTTTCACCAGTTGCCATTAGCTCTAAACCAAGGTCTGTAAATGTTGATGCCATAATTTTGTTCTCCTAAGCTACGTGTGTTACATCTGTATACGATGTATTTCCTACTATGTCAACATCTTGGTAGCCAAGTGTAATAATGTTCCCTACACTAGATGTTGCTGAAACTCCTGTTAAACCAATTACATCTGAAGGAGAAATTGAACCTACTGCAGATGTTGTTGAAACTCCTGTTAATGGAACTCCTATTTCAGGAACCAAGGCTCCGACAGAAGCTGTTGCTGAAAGTCCTGCTAGGGTTAGTGAAAGACTGGTTGTTGGAGATAATGATCCAATTGAAGATGTTGTTGAAAGACCTGTTAAACCCATTACATCGGCAGGTGATATTGAACCTACAGAAGAAGTTGTTGAAAGTCCTGTCGGTGTTAGTGAAAGACTAGTTGTTGGAGACAATGATCCAACTGCTGAATCTGCGTGTACCCCAGCTGGAGTTAATTCAGTTCCAGCAAATATAATTGTACTACCTACTGTAGCAGTTGCTGATTGACCAGTTAATAATGCTTCTTCGTTTGATTCAACTGATACAGAACCAACAGATGATGTTGACGAAACTCCTGTTAATGGAACTCCTATTCCTACAATTAAAGAACCTATTGTAGACGTAGCAGAAACCCCGGTTAATGGAACTCCTATTTCAGGAATAATAGATCCTACAGCTGAAGATGTTGATTGTCCTGCTAGGGTTAGTGAAAGACTGGTTGTTGGAGATAATGATCCAATTGAAGAAGTTGTTGAAAGTCCTGTCGGTGTTAGTGAAAGACTAGTTGTTGGAGACAATGATCCAACTGAAGATGTTGTTGAAAGTCCTGTTAAACCTACATTGACATCTATTGTAAAAGTTAGACTACCTAAACTTGAAGTAGTACTTAGACCTGTTAAAGAAACTACAGTAGGACCCTGTTCGCCCCATTGATTTGATCCCCAGGTTGTACCGGATTGATTCCAAGTATTAGCCATAAGGAGTGACTCCTTATGCTATTCTAAGTATAGCGTTTGATGCGTCTGCTGCTGGAAATTCGATTGTGAAAGTTCCACTTGTTACAGTTTTATCTCCACCAAATGCAATTGCACAAACTGCTCTATCAGCATTTGTATCGTTATATATTAAACAACCATTTGCTGTAAATGAAGCTGATGTAAAAGATACATTTGCAAAATCACAACACGCGGTGTCAGTTGATAAAGCTGGGGTTACACTTGTAAGTGCTATACCACCTGCAGTATAAGCTGAACCCGATGTATTAGCTATTTCATTTGTTGTTGAGTAAGCTGTTGTTGTTTTATTTATAGTAGCTGAACTTGTGTATAAAGCTAATTTAAAAGCGTTTCCAGATGATGCTGTAAAGTTATGTAACGCTTGTAAAACTTCTGTTTTAAAACTGTTACATACTGCTGATGTTATTGCCATAATTTTTTCCCCTTGTTAATTTACGGTGAAGGTGATTTGACTTGTATCCTAACTGTTCCGTCAGTGTAATCGTCTCGTCTTCTTCTCCCAATTTGCATTCCTGCAAACTGTTGTATGGATGTTTTATACTTATTTTCATACAGTGTCAACATCTCCATTGGACCTTTTAAAAAAGAAAATGCTTCTGCTAAACACGCGTACAATAGCCCTTGTGGAAAGTAATTACTTAGATATGTTGTCGTATTAGTGGCTGATAGTCCTGTTGTTTGTTTATTATAATATATTCTAAATTTGTAAGCAGCATCAGGTGTAGGGGCTATATATAACCCTCCTGAGGTGGTATCCGTTAAACCTGTAGCTCCACCAAACATAGCGTAATACTTAGGAAAACCTGTTACATCTTGTGATGTTAAATCACCCTCTGTTCCAGTTAGTCTATCAGTATATTCAGATAAATATGTTTGATCTTTTTTCTCTAACCAAGTACCTGTACCTGTAGAATCCGTTGTTGAATTAAATACTTCAACACCTCTAATAAATAATGCACCGGCCGGAGAATTAATTGTATTATTATCTGTAGATAATGTACCTTCTTGTACAAATCTATCAGAGTCCATAGGAAGCTCTATGTTAATTCTATGCTCTGCTTGCATAATAAAATTATCTATTACTGCCTGAGTAAATACGGAGTCATCAACTTCAGTGTAATCTCTAATTGTTGTTGTAAGTGTTGCGTATGTATATGCCATAATTAAGCTCTATCATTTATTGGGCCAGATGTACACTGTAAACCACCACCTGTAAAGTTGGCAACCCAACTAAAACCTTCATCATTATCTTTTAAATAATAACCATTTTGATTAGTAACTGTTGAAGGCTGACCTGCACTTGGAGACGTTGTGGTACTTAAAGAATAAACCTCTCTTGCCCCAAAAACTTTTGCTCCCGCATCGTGGTTACTTGCAATAGTATTAGCAGGAGTCTCTCCTCTAAACGGTGCATTAGTTCCTCTAATCAAACCTGATAAAGTTTTTGTTCCAGAATTATAAGCTGCATATTGAATTACTTCATTTTGATACATACCTGTTTCACTATTAATTTTTTCAATCATTAGGTATCCACCATTAGTGTAAAATGAAGTTGCATCAGCTACTACCATTGAAGTATCTGTAGAAGTTATGTTTGCCGATAAAGTTGTAGTCATTTCTATTTCTTTAATAGAGATTACAACTGCAGATCCTGCTTCTGACAAAGGTTGGGATATACTCATCAATCTTACAAAATCCCCAACCAATATTCCACTGTTAGGTTGAGATACTTCAAAAGTTGCTCCGACAGTAAGTAGATTTGGTGTACTAAAAGGATTACTAGGTAAAAAATCTGCTGTAGGAAATTCTGTTCTTGCTGGTCTTGCTCTTTGTAAAGCTTGTGGATCTGCATTAGTAGGTTTAGGTTGTAGCTGTGGTTGTTTAGGTTCATATTCTGAGTTATGTACCAACGCACCATTCCATTCCCTAACCATTTCATTATATGGAAAAGCCAAACCAGAACGATCTGATATCGCTAAAGCATGTTTACCTTGTGCAAAACTAGACATTACATATCTCCTATTTCAATAGGCAGTGCTTTATCCGTGTTAGTACTACCTTCATTTAATTTTGCAAAATCTTCTAATTTCATATTTGCTTCATCTGCATTAGCTGGAGTAGATTGTAAAAACATAGTTATTGTTGCAGCAGGTAAACTAGATAATAATGTCAGCCCCTTCATTGCTAACGGTGTAAAACTTCCTGCTCTTGCTAACAAAGTTTGCATGGTATTTGTTTTTGCTTTACCAAGTGATTCATTATCTAAAATTACTTCTAAACTATTTCCACCCAGTTCTTTATATTTTGATAGTGGTATCTTTAAACTTTTAACTGTTCCTTTTAAATCTTTGATAAGGTTTCCTTGTGACATAGAACCTCCTTGAGCTATATGTCTAGCAAAACTTTTTTGTGGTGTAAAAAACTTACCACTTCTCTCACCAAAACCTTTAGCCATTCCAGATCTTGAAGGAGCTTCTCCTCTAAATAATTCAATCATGTCCATTATTCCGCTCATTAACTAACTCCTGGAAAATATATTTTAGGTGATATGTAAGTTGAGTTAGAAGAACCATCTTCAGATTCAGCTCTTTTTAATTCATCTTCATATAATAACTTTAATTCTTGTACTCTCTGTGGTGCATATTTTAAAGCTAGATAATAAGATAAACCCATTATCATACAAGGTACAAACCTGTAAGGTACATCTGTTGCATTAGTATAAGCTCCTACGTCATCAATTCTTTTTGTGTAATAGAAATTTATAAAGTCTCCTGCTTGTGAACTACCTGGTGTTAAATATAAAGTCATAGTAACTTTATCTACAAATCTTTGAACCCAGTATTGAGTGGGTAAACCTAAATCTGTTTTATTAGAAAATGCTTGATACTGAGATCTACTAATTCTTGTCA
>Ga0208899_1001598_pt1 | contig 15891 bp, 25 predicted proteins | sample VirMetDEL_Nov_24_FD_184518 | JGI IMG/M metagenome (GOLD analysis project Ga0208899, IMG submission 184518) | Aqueous microbial communities from the Delaware River and Bay under freshwater to marine salinity gradient to study organic matter... | ecosystem: Environmental > Aquatic > Marine >... | reverse complement strand
CCATCATTTGTGTAAACAGCTCCATCTCCTAATTCTACATCATTATTAGGTCTAGGTTTATATAAAGCTTCTGCATCTGATACGTGTGGTAATGGCTCAAGCTGTGGATGTTTAGGTTCAAAACAATCTCTACATGTTTTTAAACCGTTCCATTCTTCTCTTAGTTGCGACAGTTTGTATTCAAATCCACATCTATCGCAAAGTGCTCTTGCAAATTTACCAGCTGCGTAAGCCATTTTAGTATCCGTGTCTTAAGTATGGTGCAATTCTAAATGAAGCACTATCTTCGTCTTGAGATAGAGCTCTTTCAAATTCATCTTCATACATTTGCTTTAACATAACAACTCTCTCTGGTGCTTTCTTAATAGCTATGTAATAAGCAAGACCAGCAGCGAAGCAAGGAAAAAACCTAAAAGGCATATCCATTGTATTTGTGGCGGTGTCGGCATCATCCATTCTCACTAGTTTATTAAAGACTAATACATCTGTACTATTCTCTGGCGTAGGCCATATATTTAAAACAGGACTTACTTGTTTATCAAGAAAGAACTGAGTAGGTCTAGCTTCAGTAGACTTGGTTGGAATATTTAGATATTCACTTCTGCTGATCTTAGACATTTGTAAATCAAGGTTAGTTCCATCAGTATCTCTTCTAATGGAGCAATCTAATATATCAATAACATTAGAGTTTAAAGTATATTGGTTAGTGCCTTTAGTAACTGTTTGAGTTGTCTGTTCTATAGTCCATTGATTAAGACCACGGTTAGCCCATTCAGCTAACATAAGATTAATAGATCTTTTTGCTGTTTTTAGATCATAACCAGTACGAAGTTCTAATCCACATCTTTCAAATGCTTCTTCTATAAACTCAGTTACATCTGGCTCAAAGTTTGTACTACTTGATGTTGTCATTTAATCTTCCTCTGGAGCATATAAATTATTAAATGTTATGTTCGGATCCATATAACTCTCATGTTGTTCTGCTGAATGCGTCCATTGAGAAGGCATAAAGTCTGGTGCTCCTTCTCCAACACGCCATAAAGCAGGGTTCGTAGCTCTTACTCTGTTATTAGGTAAAGCTACAAAGTTACCAGTATACTCACCAGCGTCTGTTAAATATAACACATGTGATTGCTTATGTTGAGCAGAATCATCAGCTATTGAATTTTTTGTGTAGTCTACTGTAAATAAATATTTTCCTGTATAGAACTCTCCACCTATTTTACATATCCAAGGAGATGAACTAACCCTATCTAAAACTACAACAGAATGATGATGGCTTAGACAATCCCATGGTTGAGCTAAATGATCTTCCATAGGAGAAGGCCATTCTTTTAATGGTATATCTGCTACTAAAGCTTGAATAGGCATTCTTGCCCACATAGCACCGCCATGAACATTAGGTGCATCTTCTTCGTTATCTATTTCGCAACCTGTAAAGACTACTTGAAACGATAAGGATCTATCTGGAATGGTATTAACAGCTATAACAAGAGCATGTAAATACTCTCCGTGATAATTACTATGGTTGGCTGTAAACTCTTTTCTCACCCAGCATTTAAACTGCGGGATGTTTGAAATTAAATATGACAAAACACTCTCTCCTTTGTTTTTGTAAAAAATTTATTATACTTTTCCGCCTTTAGACATGTACTTAGTACCCTTCATAGCTCCACCTTTTGCCATATATTTAGTGCCTTTCATTGCTCCGCCCTTAGACATGTATTTAGTACCTTTAGAAGCTGATCCGCCTTTGGACATATACTTAGTGCCTTTAACCATACCACCATTAGCATAGCCTTTGGTTTTTTTAAACATAATTTACTCCTATGAATATTTAGTTTTTTTTCTTCTATTGTTCATTACTTTACCACAACCTCTTGCAATCTTTCTAACCTCTCCGCCATTCTTAAAAGATACTTTAGCTTTTTTTGTGTTAGCAACAACAGTTTTTCCTCTAGCTCCAGCTGCTTTCTTTTTTCTAGCAGTTTTTGCTCTTTCTGATTTACTTAAACTTTGTGCTTTTGCTCTTGGTAAACAACGATCTGGATTTTTTTTATTCTTGCTTGTACCACATTTACCTTTAATAGATCCATCTGTGCCTATACGAACCCAGTCTTGATTAACCCATTCTTTTAATTTGCCCATTAAAATCTTTGCCTGTCTTGTCTAGCCTGTCTGCCTCCACCTACAAGTCCGCCATCTTTCATTTTCTTTGGTTTCTTTTTTGATCCTTTGGCATAGTTTGGATCTTTACAATACTTAGACGCAGCCATGTTTGCATAAGCTGAGGGATATGTATCAAATGTTCTTTTAGCCCATGCTTTTCCTTTCGGACATATTTTAGCCATTAGCACTTCCACCTTCGTCTTGCTTGACGTATTCTTGAATTAGGATCATTTCTTGTTTTAGCAGAGCTACGCTTTAATTGTCCTGCTGATCTTGCACAATAAGACTTTCTACGTTTTGCAGCCTTGCTACCTTTTTTAACTTTGCCTGTTACGGCTGTTTTTAATTTACTACCAGGATTTTTAGCTCTATAAGCTTTGACTCCTTTTTTAGTCATACCAGCCCCACTTTTGGTGGGGCGGTAATTAGCTGATTTACCTTTGGTAGTTCTTCGTATTGGTTTAGATTTTACTCTTGTAGCCATTCATTAATAGTTTTTTACCATCTCTAAAATGATATGGTAGGAATCGCCACTACTATGACCAACAGTAGTAAAATCAATATCTCCAGTTACTCCTGATCCTGCATTATTTGGTATGCCTGTAAATGAATCATAATACTCATCTCCAGTAGCATCTGATGGTATGTGTGTAAGTAAAACATTTGTTGAAGCATCAAACTCCAACTTAACACTCATGCCAACAGTCATCCACCAAATTTTTGCAATACTTACAGAAGTACAAGCTTGACCAGAGGAGTTAGCACTTAAAGCTGAAACATCAACTTTTTTAACAGCAGCTTCACCACTGCCATCGCTGACATTAGTAAACCGCATAATTGCTTTCCTATCGGTATCTTGTATGGTTTGAGAAGTTACTGCATCTGCCATAATCTACTCCTTATGCGTCAGCAAATGGTGTTACTAAAGTTCCTGATCCTAAAATAATACCTTCTACAGCATACTTAGCAGAAGCCATAGCAGTTACTTTTACAATACTACCAACTAATCCACCTTTAGTTGATCCATTCATAGTAATAACATCATTAGATGCAGCTGAAATAAAAGTTTTACCAGTATTGTCATCTACGCCTGTATATACCCCACCAACAAACTTATCTGTTCCATCAGTTAGAATGTCCATATCTGTAGCTGCGGTTTCTACAACAAAGAAGAAAGAAGCTCCTAAATTATTTAACTGATTTGGATCTGTGTTATCTCCAGGATCTGTTGAAACAATACTAGGTAAAGTAAATTTACCATCTGCATCGTTACAAGTAAGAATTTTACCTGCATGAGAGTCTACTGTTAATGTAGTGTCAGCCGTTAAGCTAACTACGTTTGCATTACCTGCCGAAATAAATCCTGCTAAAGATTTTATTGGGCCTGAAAAAGTGCTTTTTGCCATAATTTTTCTCCCGAAAAATAAGTTCTACTGTCTTGGCTTGTCTGCTAGGTCAGTCTGTAGAACAAGTTAATAAATCCTAGTCCTTCGATTGTATATTAGTTTGATCTAAAAAAAAAGGGAGCCGAAGCTCCCTTTAAACAATCAGTTAAGATTATGCACCTTGAGATGCAAACACTGCTCTTGGATTTGAGAATCCAAATGAGTATCTTTCTCTAGCTTTGAATCTGACGTTGCCAGTATCAAAGTCACCTTCCATAGAAGTTGAAAGAGGAGATCTCTCGAAGTGTTTAAATCCATCAGGACAGTCTGTCAACAAGAACCACGCATCGTTATCTGTTAAGAAGTTATTAACAGTGTATCCATCGGATACCATGCCCATATTCTTAATAGAGTTGATGTCATTGTCAGATGTTCCTACTCTACCTGGTGTATTTAAAAGTCTATCAGCCACAAATTGTAGTTGTGGTGGTATTACTAATTTTTTACCTTGTAAAGCAATTACCATATTTCTGTCATCAACAAAAGTTGAAACTGAAATAATTGCATCTTCTAATGAAGTCTCGTTCAAGTCTGAATAAGTGCTAGGTCTATTACTTAATGTACCGCCACCTGTTAGTGGGTGATCAGTAGCAACAAGTGCCTTGCCATCTCCTCCAGTAAAGCTTGATGAGAATGCGTTGTTAAGCACAGAAGCAGCTTTCACTTGCTTTGTATGTGCCATGGATCTTGCTAGAGCTTTTGTGTATCGAGCTCCCAATCTGTCATACAGGTTATCTTCGATAGCCTCTTCAGTTAGTGCAAATGCTAACGCTATGGTTTCATGTGAATACCTAGCAGTAAAACCTTCAGTAGCACTGTCAAATTCGACTCCTTGCCCTTCTGTTTTTACTTTAGCGTTACCGAAACCAACGATCATGGTTTCTTCTTCAAATGCTCTATCTGAGGATTCTGTCTCAAATATCTCTGCATGTTGTTGTTCGTACCTGTTGTATTCCATGCCAAATAAGGCATTTAAACCAGGCTCCAATTCTTTAGCTAATTGTGCTCTTGAAATTGCCATAATTTATACTCCTTATTAAGCTAGACCTGCACCTTTTTGGCCGCAGATATGATTTTGAATAACAACTAAAACATTAGTGTTTGCCGAAGCAACGTCTGAATTTTCAGGATCTTCTGAAATATCAATCGCTTTGATCGGTAAACCTGCTGTTGTAGCACCTGTTGTGACATCTAACTCTGCTCCTGAAATACCACTTAAGGTACTTCCTGCAGTTGTGTAAACGATGTCAAAGTTACCAAACAGATCAGCCACTGGGAAAGTGTCGTCTGCTTGAATCTCGAAGACCACGTTGGGATCATCGATTATGAAAGCAATTATGTCTGAAGCATTTGTGCTTGCAGGGTAATAATTACTAAATACTTGTTCACCCGAAGTAGGATCAGTGTATTTACAGCCATTGAATACGCCAACAATCGGTACAGTTCCACCGTCAGCATGTATTTCTACACCGCCTCCAGTTACCTGCATTACCATATCTCCTTGGAAGATACTGGTTCCATAGTTAGCAGCGATTCTATAACGGCTTTGTCCACCTGAGTAAGGTGAACCACCCATCATTCTTACGGGTTTCATTCCAAATGAAGCATCTAAATTTGCCATTTTTTATGTTTCCTATAATTAAATTTATATATAGAGTTACAGAGTTATCCTCTGTTTCCTCCACCAAAAGTCACCTTTGATTTAACCTCTCTTGAGATTGGCATCGCTGGATTCTCTTCACGCATCAGGTCATTTTCTACAGCAGACATTTGATTGCTGGTTTGTTGTTCAAAAAATTCATTTCTTTGATCTGCGATTTCTTTATCTATTTTGCACAGTATCAACCCACCAACTCCAATTACTCCTGCATGACGACCATCATCGACTGTAGGTAAATCATGAAATCCAGGTAATTCATCTGGTCTAACAACCTCGAATCCTTCACGAAATCTTTTTGAGACATTCGTTTTGTCATCTTGGCCTAGTACAGATTCTCTGATCCAACGATAAGTAATACCTTGTGATTCAGCTACTTTAATAGCTTCGTCTGGTAGTTCTAACGCTGAAGGCATCTTCCAAACTTTAGGTCTGGCTTTTGTCTCTCTAGTATCAGAGTTTCTAGTAGCTCTGTTATCTTCAGTTTTATTATCTATTTCTTTGCTCATGATTTTTGTAACCTCGCTTTTTGTTTTGCGTAATCTTTAAATGACACTCCAAGCTTCTTAGCTAGTTGCTGTTCGCTCGGTGTCAACTCGATACGATTTTGTTTGCGTCCAGTCGATGTGTTGCGTGTAGCTGAAGCGACAGTTTGGACGGGTTTCTTGTCTGCTTCCACGTTAAATCTTTGAGGCAACTCTTGTCGCACTCGCTTATCTATTTCACTATAATACTCATCACTCTCTGTGTCAAAGCCTTCATTCTCTAATTGTTTGTGAACTGCAAAGGCAACACTTGTTGCAACTTGATCTTTTCCAAACCAAGTATTCTTATTTGCCCATGTTCGAGCTTTGTCTGATGGTTCATTATATTCTTCTTGAACAGGTTGAGCTTGTTGATAAACCTGTTGTTGTTGAGCCTGTTCTATATAAGCTTGCTCTTGAGCATCGTATTGTTTTTGCTGTATTAAATACTGCTCATGTCTAGCTTTATCAGCTGTTGCCATGCTTAAAGCTTCTGTTGCTGTTGCTATAGCTTCAGAATCTCCAGCATCAGTTGCTTGTCTTAATGCTTGTTTTGATAAGCTAAGTTGAGATTCAACTCTATTACCAAACTCATCACCGTAACTAGATTGAAAAGTTTTTTGAGACTGTCTTAGTTTTTCATTTTGATCTTTAAGATCTTTAGCATACTGAATAGCCATCAGCTCCCTTCTTTGAAACTCTTTGGCTTGTGCTACAGCTTTGTTAATTCTGTTTTGTGCAAGGGTAGCTCTCTTTTCTACCTCTGACTGATCCTTTGCTTTTTCTTCTACTTTAGGTGAAACTTCAAAGTCTTCTTGTATCTCATCTTCAGATGCTGCTGATACCTCTTCTTTAATTTCAACTTCTACAGGATTTTCTTGTACCTCATCTTCCACTCTCCTATTCTCTGGAAGTGCGGCCTTTTCAATTTTTTCATCTGTAATTTCTATATCTATATTCTGTGCTTCTTCGCTCATTCTTTACTCCTATAAAGATTTAATATCATCTGGATCAAGGATTGTCGCAATCACTTCATCATCGTTAATAATACGAACTTCGTTATCATCTTCTAATCTAAAACGAGTTCCTGCATATCTACCAATTAGAATCCAATCTCCTTTATTACACCAAGGAGATCTTCTATCTGGCTCACCAAATTTATTATCTTTATAAGCTAATGGGCCTACTTTTAAAACATAGCAGATCACTGTAGCCAAAGCTTCTTTATCTAAAGTTTCTTTAACTAGTTGAATACCACCATCAGTTTGACCTTTACCTCTGTATGGTAATACAAGTATTCTCCATCCAGTAGGATTTGGCATTCTGTCAAGTAGTGATTTATCTAGTAGTTTAGGATCGAGTACCCTTTCGTCTGATTTTATAAAAGCTTTGTCTAGTTCTGAATTTTCTTCAACTTTTTGTTTTGCAACATCTTCTTTGTGTTGTTCGAATTTTGTTTTTTTTGCGATTGTATCAACCATCGTTATCATCCATTTGCAGCGTTTCTCTTAAATCTTGTTGTAGGGAACGAATCGCTGATAACTCTCCCATAAGATATTTGTAATCTTCCATTGATTTTATATTGCCGCCAGCAATAATGTCAACAGTGTTTCTCTCTCTTTCTCGCAAAGTTTTAAAAAAATACTCTGCTAGTCTTATTCCGTCCAATTAGCTCTCTCCTAATTTTCAAATATTATTAACGTCTACCTCTTCCTCCCATTCTTGGCATCATAGGTATCGGTCTGTCCATTACATTCATTCTATCCATTCTGTTTATTTTTGGTAATTCTAATCTTGGTAAATCTACTGGTGCCATAGGCATAGGATCTGATGGTATAGGTGATGCTATCGGAGCAGGCATAGGCATTCTTTGTTGCATAGGCATAGGCATTGGATTAGGCATCATAGGCATCATAGGCATTTCTTCAGGTAAAAAATCTGGAGTTGGAGGCATAATTCCTGGGCCAAAGCCAAAGTCTTGTGGAGGTAAGGGTGGAGGTGGCATACCTTTTCTTGGATCAAATATTGGTCTGACGTCACTACGTATTTGATCAGATATACGATTAGGTGGTATGAACTCATCTCTAGGTTCATCCATTCTTTCTATTGACATAAAATCATCTCTTATTATTGGAGGCATTCCTCTAGCTTCTCTAATAGCATCTATTCTGGATTGTGCTGGAGTGTCTATTGGTGGCATTACTGGATCTTGTGGTATCGTGCCTCCTGCATCAGCTATTCTTTGATTTATTGCATCCATATCAATATTAGAAAAATCAAAATTAAATAAGTTTGGATTTTCTAAACCACTAATCATAGGACGATCTATCATAATGTTATCCATAGGTATATCCATAGGAGGTTCTTCTACAATAGGATCCTCTACCATAATAGGAGGTTCTTCTCTTCCAATAAAAGGAGGCATTGGTGGCATTTTATTGTGTGATACTACACCATCAACCATGTAGGTATGAGTATTAGAAGTGGTAAAGTTATACACTTTTATAAAATCTTTTTCACTTTCAAGTTTTGTAACTTCTTCTACACCATCTTTAGTTATTAATTTATCACCTAGCTGTAATTCTTTAACCTCTATTCCATAATCGTTATAAACTGTATTAGATAGTTTAGAGTTATTAGATTTCCACCCATCGTTAGTTAAGAAAGCATGAGCATCTGTAGCAGTTATTCTATCGTTTATAGTCCATAAACTTCTGTCAGCTTTCGGAATATCATGTACATAAGAAACTACATCTGTTTCACCATTTAGAGCTAATACTTCGTCTCCCATTGCAATATTTTCAATAACTTTTTTAGTTCCATCAGCCATATCAATTTTAGTTCCTGCCACAAAACACATAATTGGAGGAGGAGTAATATCTTGAGGAGGCATTGGAGGTGGCCCAGGAATACTTCTTAATGGTGGTTGAGCTGCAAACATATCTCTGATTGGATCACGCATAACATCTGTAGGCATGAAAGCTTGTTCTGGTTGTATAGGTGGTGTGTAACCTTCAGGAGTAAAATAAGCTGGGCCGCCTTGAACTAAGGTAGGTCTAGGAGCAGGTCTAGCCATAGCTGATCCCATGCCTCCACCTGAATCTCTGCCAGGTATACCTTTTCTTGTCGCCTTAGCTAATTTACTAAAAAGTCCCATTAGGAAATGCCTTTAAACTTAGTACCTCTAAGAGCAGCACCGCCTCCTCTTGACTTGCCACCGCCATAACCTTGTGGTTGTGGAGCAGAGCCATTAGGAATTTTTTTAGGGTCAGAGTAATTAACTGTCCCTTGATCTTTAATCGTTACGCTTGATTTTACTTTCATATTACTTTCCTTTTTTGGTTGACTTCTTTTTTGCTTTGCTTAAAGCAATAGCAATAGCAGTCTTTTGTTTCTTACCGCTTTTTACCAACTCTCCTATGTTAGCAGATATAGTCTTTCTACTGCTACCTTTTTTTAGTGGCATTTTATTTCTTGTTCTTAGTTCCTGCTGGTCTGCCTCTTTTTTTAACTACGGTCTTAGCTTTAGGCTTAGACTTAGTTTTAGCTTTTGGCTTTTCTTTTTTAACTTTGACTGCGGTTTCTTTAAGGAGCTTCTCAGCATCTTTGTCTGCTTTCTTGGCGATTGCTTCGATGTCGATTTTTCTATCTGCATCTTCATTGATGATCGTCCCATTGCCATTGTTAATCTCCTCTTCTTTTTTAAGCTGTGCTTTATTAACAGCCTGCATTTTTTGTCTAACTGAACTCATAATTATCCTCTCATTATATCCATTGCTTTAAATTGTGCGGCTTGATCCATACGCTCTCTAGCTATGTCGTCCTTCATTGTAGCTATTTCTCTTTGAATTGCCAAACGCTGTTCTGCAAGGTTGGTATTCTCCATAGATTTCATAGCATCAAACTCTTGTCTTTGTGCAAATTCTTCACGTTTTCTTTGTACATCATCAGCCTTAATATCTAATTCCTTACCTCTTAGTTCTACCAAAGGATCAGGTTGCGGTTGTGGTGGCATAAACATAGCATTGATCTGTTCTGTCAACTGAGCAACCACTGCTGCTATATCTTTAGCAACCTTGTCTTGTATCTGTTGCATGTATTGAGCAGATGCTTCGGGCGGTAACTGTTGTATCTGTTGCATCATTTGCTGGAACTCTGGATTCTGTGCATTCTGCTCATCAACTATTTCAGATGCTCTAAAAGATACATGCTGATAAATATGTGACTGAATTAAAGATAGCACCATAGGATTAGCTTGAGCTGTCATAGTTCCATATAACGACATGTGAGAGTTAATATGTGCATCGTGATCTTGTCCTGCAAAAGCTTGAGCAGGCATACCTGCTATCAAAGCTGCATTCTCATTAGCAGGATCCATAGGCATAGGTTCTGGTGGTGGTGGTAATAGCTGTTCGATATTCTGAACACCCATAGCACCATACATTCTTCTGTATGCTTCATGTAATCCAGCAGGGCCATGTATTTCAGGATTGCTTTGTACTGTTCTCAGTATTTCTTGAGCCATCATAACTCTTTGACTCATAGAGAAAGTATTAGGATCTGATACAGGTAATACGTCTACTCTGTCATCAAAGTCTTGAGCTTTAATAGTTTGGTTGCCGTTAGCTGTAAAGTAAGGATAGTCTGGTGGTAGATACTCACTGAATACAGATGCTAGTATCTCAAACTCAATCCTTTGAGATGAATGTAATCTTTTGTGGATCGCACTCATTACACGAGTGCCACGTTCTAATAAAGCAATCGTGGTTCCAACAGGAGCATTCTGATTACCATCGCCAACTTGTGTATCGGCTATAGAAGCGAAACGCCTTCCACTGTCGACCAAGATACCCAGGAGAGAGAGTAGGGTTTGGCTTGGTTCCTTAAAAGGTAACGGTACAAAGGCATCTCGCAAACTTCCGCCAGGAGCATCCATGTCTCTGAACTCGCCAGGTTGTAGTGGCTGATCATCATTACGAATACGAATGCCTCGGGCTTTAAATCCAGCAGGTAAGTTCGATAGAGTACCTGAATCAATTAGCTGTCTTAGAATCGAAGTCGATGCTTTAGACAAGCCACCTATCATGTGAGTCAAACCAAAGCCGTAGAATCCTAGCCCTGGTAAGAATTTATAGTGAACAAAGTAGTTAATACGTCTCTTTAATTGATCTGTTTCTTTGTAGTTTCTACGTATAGATAACACCTTATCATTGGCTATAGTAATGATATAAGGTAGTTTTATGCCTGTTGGCTCTCCTTCAGAGTCAAGTTCTTCGTAGCCTTCTAAATCTAATTCAGTATGAACTTCATGAACTCTGCACGTATCATTGTCATCGTAACTAGGGCTAACGCCTTGAAGCTCATCTATTTCTTCTTGAACCTCATCAATATCATCAGCCATCATGCTACCTGTAGATATATCTACGTCACGATAAAAGCCCACTTGTTGTAATTTCTTAATATCATTCATTGACATATCAATGACATGCGTAATTCTTGTAGCACTATGTAAGTCAGTGGCAGCGTAAGGTACGATTAAGTCCTCACTAGGTATAAACTTTGATACAGCTCTGCCTAGATTTTGATCGTAGTAAACTTTTCTAAACGCAGATCCCGACAAAGGTAAATAAAATAACATCTGATCTGTTTCAGAGTCATACTCTTTCATAACCTGCATAAGCTGGTAGTTCATAAACTCTTGAACTCTCGAAGCTTGTTGCTCTGTTTCAGCATTAGCCATGCCAATAACTTGAGTCTTAACAGGCCCTTGAGATGGTAGTAATTCGTTATAAGCCTGTGCTTGGAACTGAGTAACGGATTCGGCTAAAAGCGGGTGCATAACTCCAGAGGCACCCTCGAATGGTTGGGATCTTTCCTCGTACTTCATACCTAAGTATTCAAGTCCTTCTTTGTAAGTCTTCTCCCAGTCAGATCTGGATTCTTTATCAGAATCAATGTTGCCCATCAGATCATTAACAACATTGCTAAGATCAGAAGAATCTAATTCTTCAGCTAAATTAGCATAAAAGTCTGTATCTTCCATGGGTGGTGTAGGAGCACCAAACATAATAGAGCCATCGTCCATTTCTTCAAAACCTTCAAAGTCAGGATTCTCCTCTTCGATGTCAACTTCAACTTCCATTTCCTTTGAACGATCACGAACCTCTAGTTCTATTTGATCCTCAAAGGTAATAGCCTTATCTATGTCTGCCATACTATTTGCCTTTTGTTAGCTTCATATACTCTTTTTTCATTTCAAGTATTTCTTTAGATTCTTTGTTAATAGTTTTACTAGTTAAATATGGAGAATCTTGTTGAAGTCTGTTTTCTGCGTTATAAATTTTAGTTTTTAGTTTATCAACTTTAGGGGCTTTAGCTTTTTTTGTAACTTTTTTTACAAGCTTGCTAATATGTTTAAGCCCCTGTCGTTTAATTCCCATTATCTTAAAGCTTTGCCAAAACCTCTTTTAGCTGCACCAACTCCTCTTCTTGAAGATTTTTTAGGCTTGCTACTGTTTAGCATACCGCCTCCAGACATAAAAGTTATGTTTGGAGTTGTTTGAGTTTGTTTTTTAGTAGCTTTTTTCTTAGGCTTTCTAATAAAATCAATAAGACCTTTATCGCCACCGAACTTTTTATCTTTACCTAAAAGAACTCTTTTAACTGCATTAATTACAGGTCTTTTTCTTTTTTTCTTTGTGTCTGTAGATTTATTGGCTGTTACTTTCTTTGCACCACCAGCTTTGTTATAAGCAGCTAAAGTTGAATAACCTTTTCTTTTAAGATCATCCTTAGTTACAGCAGTGTATTTTTTACCATTGTGAGTAAATAAAGTTGCTTCACCCTTAGCTCTAGCTTTTCTAAAAGCATCATCAAATGATTCTCCTTTGTTTTTTCTTGTTCCTTTGCTACCTGCTATGCCAGCTGTTACTCCTGCTATACCAGCTGTTATTGGAGCCACTCCTGGAACTTTACGCTTAGGTACTGGTACTGCTTTGTTTGCAGGACTTGTTTTCTTAGGTGGGGTTTTAGTTTTAGCGGTTTGATTTCTTACCTGTGCTTTTGGACTAGGTTTAGGTTTAGTTACAGATTTACTAGCAGGGTTCTGCATAGTGCCAACTCTTGTTCCTGGAGCTGGCTGTCCTTGTGCTATACGCTGTTTTGGTGCTTTTGGTTTTGGCTTTGGTTTAATAGTCTTTGCTATTTTTTTTGCTATTACTTTTTTTACCATGTTATTACTCCTAATAATATATTCGTTGTCTAGGGACTGGCTCATCGTCTTCCTCGTCTGAGTCCAATCTTATAAAATTACCTTGACGAAATCTTAGTATAGCCTGTGTTGTTGAATCTACAAAATCATCATGCTCTCCAAATGGGAAAGCCGCACATTCTTCTATCACTTCTTCTGCGAAGATCGTATCTGGAGCCCAAACCATACCTGCTTCAAACACTGGCGAAGCTGAATGTACACGAGTAACTTTGTCTCTTCCTTTAGTCGGGCGATAGTTCACAACTGGGATCCCCATCATCCTCAACTCATGCGTCAAAGGTGTACCACTTGCTTGAGATTCTACCAACACTATGTCAGGTTGCCAAGACATAAATTCATCATAGGCTGTTGACTTTAATTCTGGAAAGTCCCAGCGTCCTTTTCTAGCATCGAGCAAGATAATAGATTCAGGAGCACCATCGCTAGGACGGAACACGCCCCATGTGGTAATCGCAGAATAGTCAGCTGTCTCCTTAGAACTAAACGCGGTATCGTAGGACTGTAATATGTAAGTGGTATTGGGCGGTTCATCGTGTTCCCATTTCTGCCACCAGTCTCGCTTAAGCAAAGCACCCTCTTCACTGGTAGGATTCTGCATATACTGAGCATTCCACTTAGATATAGGGATCGAAGCCTTAACAGACTCCAGCTCCTCAATCTTCCAAAACTCGGGCCATAAAGGTGTATTATCTTCTAATATCGCAGGTAATTCTAATATATCCCACTGATCTGCGTGGTCTTCTGACATTCTTTTGATGAGCTTCTCAGTAAGATCAAGCGTACTCCAACGCGTCATAACAATAACTATGATTCCGCCAGGCTGTAAACGCTGTCGCGGCCCCGAGGTGTACCACTCGTATGCAGACTCTAGTGCGGAGGGTGAGAGGGCATCCTGTTCCGAATGAGGATCGTCAATGATAAGGAGGTCAGCACCTCTACCCGTAATTGCTCCACCGACTCCCGCTGCGAAATATTCTCCGCCATGGTTGGTTTCCCATCTTCCTGCTGACTTACTGTCTGCTGAGAGTCTGACTTTTTCAAAGATCTGTTTGTACTCATCGGTATCCATAAGGTTTCTAACCTTACGTCCAAAACGGGCAGATAATTCTGCCGTATGGGTAGTTTGCATTATTTTCATATCAGGATGCAAGCCCATGATCCAGCTCGGAAAGAATACAGATGCGAACTCAGACTTTGTATGACGGGGTGGCATGTTCACGATCAGCCTCTTAGTCTTACCCATGGCTACGCTTTCTAGCTTCTTGGCGAAGAGTTTGTGATGTTCGCCCTCGATGAAGCCATCCCATACATGCTTGACGTATTCGATGAAGTCTGTGTGTGCAGCATTGCTGACTTCCATCTGCTTGAGACGGTTTTGTATCATGACCATCTCTTTTAGAGCGGCATCTGGTACGTGTTCTAGTTTAGTTTTTTTATCAGGCATCTCAATCTCCATGTGAAATATGGTACCCCATTATGGTACCTAATTAAAGCAAGGGGGGGTGAAATGGTTTAGAGGCTAATTATTTATGTTGATAGTTATTTATATACTCAAAAAAAAAATCGCCACGCCCCTATATGTGGGGGTACCCCCTAAGCAAAACGCGACTTCAAAAAACGAGATTCAACCCAATAGAGTCCCATAAATTAATTTACATTAATGTGTGTAAAGTGTAGATAATGTGTGCAAAATAATATACAATCTATTATATAGATTGGTAGCAATTAAGCTGCTAACTAAATGGAGAACTTAATATGAGTAAAACATATAACGAGGATTACTTTAACAACCTCGATAAAAATGAAAAAGAACAAGAGCAAATTAATGCTCTTGATGATTGGCAAAACGGCAACTTAATTAACAATGATGTTCTTAACAAGATGTCATTAAAAGAATTAGAGAGAGTTGCCAAAATACTAGAGGGAATTAAATAATGCAACAGTTAGAACTATACCAAAGACTAGGCATTAGAAAATCTTACCTAGAAAGTATGTCGAAAGATGTACAAGAATTTGTAGAAATACAAAGAGCACAGAAACAATTGCTTAATGCAATACGCAATGAAATCAAGCCACATCTTATAGTGAAAGATAGTGGCTTAGGTCTTAGACATAGCATGAAGCATTGGAGCGAAGTATCACATTTACATCTTGATAAAGACAAGAAAAGATTTAGATGTGTCATGAACTATAAGAAAACTATGGCTAATATATCAATTAGTTATAGACCATCTTATGAAGTACAACCTACATTCTCAATGAAGGTTGATAATATTATAACTAAGAGAGGGGCGTAAGCCTCTCTCTCCGATCAGGAGTAAAATATGAGTATAGAAAAATGTCCTAAATGCTGCAAAGATAATTTAACTTATGTTGGAGACAATTGTACTGGTGAAATAGAAGATTGGCATTGTATGTCTTGTGATACATTTTACGAAGTTGATATTGAAATCAAAAGACACTTCAACAATATGAGAGAGGTTCGATATGAGTCTTAAATCAAAAGTAGAAAAGGCTAGAGATTTTTGGTCTAAGGTAGCTAAAGATAATGGCTGGTATGAAGAACCTTTTTATGTTCAAGTTTGGATAGACAAAGGCGGCGAAGTATTGGATTCTGTCAGTCATAGAGATATGTCAAGAGACTTTATTATTATTGACGGAAAATTAAAATAGGACTGGGGGCCTAACATGGGGAGCTGAGAAGCTCCCTTTTTTTATTCCTGGAATTTTTATCTACGCAATCGGACGCACATTTATTTTAGTACGCAATAGGTCGCAAAGTTTTTGATCTACGCAGGAGGCCGCAAGTTTCCGATCCGATCAGAT
>Ga0208899_1001597_pt1 | contig 15896 bp, 19 predicted proteins | sample VirMetDEL_Nov_24_FD_184518 | JGI IMG/M metagenome (GOLD analysis project Ga0208899, IMG submission 184518) | Aqueous microbial communities from the Delaware River and Bay under freshwater to marine salinity gradient to study organic matter... | ecosystem: Environmental > Aquatic > Marine >... | reverse complement strand
GGTGCTTTTCGCTTTGGATGTCGCCGCTATCGTGCCAGCGGAAGAAAGGTTTCTTCCCTAGCGCGATGCTCATTTGATTAACCCAATCCGGCTTTGATATTGCCGCAAGCCGTCGCGCTTGCGCTTCTTTCACGTTGGGCATGACGTACATGCCACGATCATATGCGTAACAGTTCTCGCATGTTGATCCTTCGATCCGTCGAAGCTTGCCGCCTACGTTGCAAGCTTGCGCTGGCAAGCCGTAAGACATGCATGGCATCTTGCTCGGGTTTGATAGTCCGCCCACATAATCGCGGGCCTCGGTTAGTTTGCTCATTTTCTAGGTCTCCATTGCTAGATCGTTATAGTTTACAAAACTTTGCCGGGTAAATAAAGCGGGTATATATTTATTCGGTCCGTTAAATCGCGCATTTGATGGTCTAGACTTGCGACCTCGCAAGCTTGCGACCTTGCGGCTTTTTTATTTTTTTATTGGCGCGAGCTCGTGAGCTTGCGACCTTGGCATTTTGTTTTGTTAGCTGGCGCCGCGCTCGCGCAAAAAAATGGGGGCAGCGCCCCCATCTTTTAACTGTGAGTGTATCCATCCGGCTCGATGCCGAGCCACATTCCCTTCCAATGAACCATCACGCAATCCATCATCGTGCTAGGGATCGCCTGGCGTCGGAATGCGAGATAGGATGGCGCGATAGTCTCATCGCGCATCCAGACCCGATACAACGCGTGGCGCTGTGCTTTAGTCAGTATCATGATCACCTCCCGATCATTTGGTTTAATTCTTTTTTAATGGCTCGAGCAGTATCTCCGCGCCAGCTGCTAGCGTTCGCCAAAAAATACGCGATCACTGATCGACCAGAGTCGAGTCCGAAATAATCATCTGGCGCCCATAGCTCATGCATTGCGTCCAGGTAAGGACGCGCAGCATAGTTAACTTTCTCTTGCCAATCATTCTCGATGTCGGCAGCGATATCTCTTATTGGTCTATCCATTGTTGGTCTCCAAAAAAAGGGGGCGCTTACGCGCCCCATGGGTTTAGTCCTCTTGCTCAATGTATCGGTCGGTGCTGAGATCAATGATTCGATTCGATGGCGACATCTCTCTAATCAATTGCTCTTGCGCCACGTGGGTGCGAAGCTTTGCATCCAGCGCCGGTCGACGCTGTGCATATGCAATCAACGCTTCGCGCACGCCGCTCCCGAATGCCGCGTCAAACTTGCGACGATTGTTGAGATCAAGATCGCAATATGCGCTGTGCATTGAGTCGAGCGCGTTGCGTAAACTCCAGCGCCGCGAATCGCTGATACCGGCTTGTTCTAAATAATCGATAAAATCACACATAGTTTTAGTCTCCAGACTTAAGTGATGGGCCGCTGCGCGCGGCCCGTGGGTTTCAGAATCGTGCGCTTAGTGTCACAACCTTCTGAATTTGTGGGTTAGGCTGTCGTAGGGTTAAACCCCAATCCCACGATTGACCTTCCCAATTAATGTAACCTTTGGCGCTGGCGCCATTGCGAACATTCACAACCATATTGTCTGGCTTATGCATGAATCGCGTAATCGCTGTCCCGTTATCCTTCGCGCATATCTTGATCGCTTTGGATATCGGCGCCTTTTCACTGGCAACAAATTTTTCTAGCATTGCCAATTCTTGCATTACTGCGCTGGCCTTGATCTCCGCGATCCGTTCGATCGCTTTCTTTAGTTCTCTGTTCATCTGCTAAGTCTCCATTGGTTCGCATCCCGTTGATGCAAGATCAACTGTATCATATGCGGATATAACGCTCAAGCATTTTTGCATCTCTTTTATTTAACATAATCCAGGTACCCTAGGGTCAGTTCTTGAATTTTGGGCGCGTCTTAATTCAAGACCCGACCCCCCCCTAGCGCATCGCGCGTATATTTTGTATATATAATAACGTTCACCACGTACAATTTCGGCAAAAAATCATTTGAACCTATCTCACCTCCCCGAATCCGAAATGAAAGAGATCCTGCAGTTGCAGGAACGCTTATCTATTCTGGACATTCAAGAAAAGGCCCGGGACTCCTTCATGGAGTACATCCGGTACATTTGGCCTGGGTTTATTGAGGGGCGGCACCACCGCATTATTGCGGAGAAGCTGACGAGGGTTGCGAAGGGTGAATGTAAGCGCCTGATTGTGAACATGCCCCCTCGACACACCAAGTCTGAGTTTGCTTCGGTGTACTTTCCGTCATGGATTATGGGCCTTCGCCCTGACATGAAGATCATGCAGACCACCCACACGGCGGACTTGTCCATTCGATTTGGCCGAAAGGTCAGGAATTTGATGGATACTGAGGAATATAAGCGTGTTTTTTCTCAGGTGAAGCTGGCGGCGGACTCTAAGAGTGCGGGCCGGTGGGAGACGGGTCAGGGCGGCGAGTACTTTGCTGCGGGTGTTGGCGGTGCGATTACAGGTCGCGGTGCTGATTTGCTGATTATTGATGATCCGCACTCTGAACAGGACGCATTGTCGCCTACGGCCATGGAAGCGGCGTATGAGTGGTACACCTCTGGCCCGAGACAGCGTCTTCAGCCTGGTGGGACTATTGTGATTGTAATGACACGATGGTCAACGATGGATTTGACCGGCAAGTTATTAAATCGTCAGACGCAAGATCACGCGGATCAGTGGGAGATTGTTGAATTACCCGCCATTTTGGAGGACACCGGCAATGTTTTGTGGCCTGAGTTCTGGAAGAAGGAGGAATTGGAGTCGGTTAAGGCGTCGATTCCGATCAATAAGTGGAGTGCTCAGTACCAGCAGAACCCGACTTCGGAAGAAGGTGCGATTATTAAGCGTGAGTGGTGGAATATTTGGACCAAAGACAAGCCGCCGCGTTGTGACTATGTAATTCAGTCGTATGATACGGCGTTTAGCAAGAAGGAAAATGCGGACTATTCTGCGATTACGACGTGGGGTGTGTTTAGTCCCGGCGAAGGTAAGGGTGATGCGATCATTCTGCTTGATGCAACCAAGGGTCGGTGGGACTTTCCTGAGCTGAAGTCGGTTGCTTTTGAGTTATACCAGCAGTATGAGCCTGATATGGTGCTTGTTGAAGCGCAAGCGAGTGGAACGCCGCTCACGCATGAACTTCGGGCGTCGGGTATTCCTGTTGTGAACTACCGTCCTAGTCGAGGTAATGACAAGATGACGCGGGTTCATGCTGTGAGTCCTGTATTTGAGAGCGGGATGGTGTGGGCACCTGACTTTGTGTTCGCGGATGAGGTGATTGAAGAATGTGCTGCTTTTCCTTTTGCGGAACACGATGATTATGTAGACTCTATGACGCAGGCTATACTAAGATTCAGACAGGGTAATTTCATCACGCTTCAATCTGACGAGATTGAAGAAGAAATATACCGCACTAAAATCGCGTATTACTGAGGATCCTAAACCATGGCAAAAATAAAATCGTTGTTTAAAGGCGCAAAGAAGGCTGTTGAAGAAGCCGAAAAAGGCGCTTCTCGCCGCGTCGGTGCTTTAGGCGATAGTCGAGTAAAGATCGAAGAAGGTTCAAAAGTTGGTAAAGCTGTTGGCGGCATGAAAGACCCGAAGACGGGTCGAGTTTTAACCAAAGAAAAAGTAAAGGAAGTCACCTCGCGTGGCCGTAAACGTATCGCTGGTGGCGCTGCTGCTGTAGGTGCTGGCGCAGCTTTGACTCAAGGCGGTGCCGAAGATAAAAAAGCCAATGGCAAAAAGAAAGAAAAGGATTACACCAAGGGCGTAAGCCAAGGCGGCGTACCTTTTAAAGAAGCATTTGCAAAAGCGCGTAAAGACGGCAAAGACTCTTTTAAGTGGAATGGCAAGAAGTACACCACGGAACTTGCTTCAGAGAAGAAGTCATCCTCAAAGGCATCTTCTTCCTCATCCTCTTCAAGCTCAACCAAGAAGAAGCGCGGGATTTTGTTTGGCAAAGACGCCAAGTTCCGACCATTCGGCGGCGTACTCGCTCGTGCGCTATTGGGCGAAGACGAAAAGTTTGGTGGTGATCGCGGCGCGATTGATTTTATCCGCCCCAAGAAAAAGAACATGGGAGGCATGATGAAAAAGAAAGGTTATTCAACAGGCGGTGCGGCTGGTCTTAGCCCCGCGCAACAAAATATGTTGAGAAGCGCCCAGCAACACGCTGCAAACACCGGCCAGAACCCTGCAGAGCTTCAGCGATTGACTGCTCAGCATGGTGATTTGAACGCTGCCAAAAATAAAGCTATGGCCGAAGCTAAGAAAGACAGACGCCGATCTGGCAGAAGAGGCGGAATGCCTAAGATGCAGGGTGGCGGCATGATGGCCAAGAAGGGTTATGCCAAAGGTGGCGCTGTTCGCAAGAAGGCGCGTGGCGTAGGTGCAGCTAAGAGGGGATTTGGTAAGGCCATGCGTTAAGCGTGGCTTATCTCCAAAGCAATATCCCGCACTTTAAGGCGTGGGTGAGAAGAGAGTACACGGTTAATCACGAGCGATACCATGGTGAATTCCTCCACGCCATGGTCATCGCGGTAACGACAATGCCGACGCGATGCTTGTCGTTTCAGGTCATCTTCACGGGATGTGAATCTGATGACACGGATGAGCCGAATGTTCATGGCGGTGCCATGTGGGCGCGTATGCCGATAACTGCTCTGGTCGGTGATACGCCGCTTGAAGAATGGCCGGAGCCAATGCCTGTATGGGCCGCTCAACCGTGGGACTGCTCTTCTCACCACCACGCCGTCTATGTTCTTGATCGGTGTACGCCCTGCCCGTGGCTCGCTAAGATTGATGGCGAGTTTTATCCTGCAAAGTACATGTTCACGGTAGACTATGCTGAGAACGAGATTGCGGACGATCCAGCGCAGCACAAACAATCGCATGTACTTGAGTTACTTGATGCTGGAAAGTGGACAGGGAATATTGTAGCGTTGCCGAATAACAGGGTGCGGGTGACGCATCCTGCTTGGTTTGAGACTGGAGAAGGCGCACCAGACTTTAAGCCTTCGCAACACATTCACTACAGCAAGTCAGATCTTGACTATACGCTGGATGTGAATCAGATCTTTGACAATCTCTATGCCGATAAGGAATGACCGGAGATGAAGCCTAGCAATACCAAGATGTACAATAAGGTGATGCGTCTTCTCGCAAATGAAAAAGACGAGGATATCCTTGAGGATTTGCGCGAAAACGAAGATGAGTTGATGGAGTATCTGACGGAGGAGATGCCGGAAGAGAAAAGTCGAATCATGATCATGATCAAGAAAGGCGGTGATGATGATGACGAGGAAGAGTTGTTCCCGTTGAAGAGCAATCCTCGCATGCCAAAGTATAAGCGCGGTGGCGCGGTCAAGAAGGCGAAGAAGAAAGCCAAGCCGCGCATGATGACCAAGTGGGAAAGCAAGTGGGGTTAATCCTCAATGAGCAAGCCAAAAGAAATTAAAGATCTTCCCAAGAGTCAGGATGTTGGTGAAGATTGGCCAAAGGAAGGTCGCGACTATGTCGAAGTCGATGGCCAGTGGTATTGGTCGCATGAGAAGATACCGCTCAAGGCTTTTAGTAGAGAGCGCATGAAGCGCAAGAAGAAAGAGCCTGAGAAGATGAAGAAAGGCGGCTTGGTCAAAAAGACCAAGTGGGAAAGTAAGTGGGGATAGCCCATGGCGATTGAACGCGGCGTTGATGAACTTGACATTGAAGAGCTTGGAATTGAGGACAATTCCAAAGAAATCGAAGTCGATGTCGAGACTGAAATTGATGATATGTTTTCTGGCCTGGGTGATGACGATGAGTTTGAAACCCTAGAAGACGGAACCATGCTGATTGGTGCTCCGCCGATGCCGATGCCCGGTATGGGTATGGGAATGGGCATGGGAATGGGGGCGGAAGAGGATTTCTACGAGAACCTCGCAGAAGTTCTTGACAAGAAAGACTTGGGTCGGATCTACAGCGAGTGTATGGCCGACTTCCAAAGCGACAAGTCTTCGCGCAAGGAGTGGGAGCAGCAATACCGCGACGGCCTTGAGTTTCTCGGCATGAAGTTTGAGGAGCGAAGCGAGCCGTTTGAGGGCGCTTCTGGTATTGTGCATCCTCTGCTCGCTGAGTCGGTGACTCAGTTTCAGGCGCAAGCTTACAAAGAAATGTTGCCTCCCGGCGGGCCTGTTAAAACGCAGGTGGTTGGCTTTGCGACACCCGAGACCGACCTTCAGGCAGCGCGTGTTCAGGAGTTCATGAACTACCAGATTACGCAGGTCATGAAGGAGTATGACCCTGAAACAGACCAATTGCTGTTTTATCTACCCCTTTCCGGTAGCGCCTTCCGTAAGGTTCACTTTGACCAATCATTAGACCGACCCGTTTCTCGCTTTATTCCTGCTGAGAACTTGGTCGTTAACTATGGCGCTACCAGTTTAGATAGTGCTGCGCGGATTACTCATGTCGTTGATATGAGCATGAATGACATCCGCAAGCTGCAACAAGCGGGTTTTTACAAGAAGACCTCGCTGTCTAACAGTTCTGACGATTCTGACGAATACACTGGAGATATTCAGGAGGAGATCGATGAGTTACAAGGCGTTAAGCCATCTGGTGGCAGAAGTGATGAATGCGAAGTTCTGGAGATGCATGTCGATCTTGACATCCCAGGATACGAAGACCTTGATGATGCAGGCGAAGAAACGGGGATCAAGCTCCCCTACATCGTCACTATCCTCCCCCGCCAGTCAACGATTCTTTCAATTCGTAGAAACTATGACCCAGCGGATAGTCGAAGGGATCGTATTGATCACTTTGTTCATTACAAGTTCTTACCTGGCGTCGGTTTTTACGGCTTTGGTCTAACGCATATGATCGGAGGTTTGTCCCGTGGGGCAACCTCCATTCTGCGTCAGTTGATTGATGCGGGTACGTTGGCCAATTTGCCTGCAGGCTTTAAGGCACGGGGCATTCGTATTCGAGATAACGATACGCCGCTTCAGCCCGGTGAGTTTAGGGACATTGATGCACCAGGCGGATCGCTACGTGAAGCTTTGATGCCGCTGCCATTTAAGGAGCCAAGCGGTACGCTTCTGCAGTTATTGGGTATGTTGGTTGAATCAGGCCAGCGATTTGCCTCGATCACCAGCCTCCAAGTAGGCGATGGTAATCAAGAAGCGCCTGTAGGTACGACGATTGCCCTGCTTGAACGCGGTACGCAGGTGATGAGCGCGATCCATAAGCGATTGCACTATTCGCAGCGTATTGAGTTCAATCTGCTCGCGAAGTTGTTTAAAGACACGTTGCCGCCGGTTTATCCGTACATGATTGCGAACGGCAATCAACAACTGAAACAAAGCGACTTTGATGATCGGATTGATGTGATTCCGGTCAGCGATCCCAATATCTTTTCTATGAGTCAGCGTGTGATGCTGGCCCAAGAAATGATGCAGATGGTCCAGTCGAATCCCGAGATTCATGGCCCGATGGGGATATACAACGCCTATAAGCGTATGTACGAAGCAATGGGTGTTCAGCAGGTAGATCAGATTTTGCCACCTCCTCCGCCGCCTCCACAGCCGCAACCGACTGCGCCTGCTATGGAGAACAGCGGTTTTGCAATGATGCAACCGGCACAACCTTTCCCTGATCAAGACCATGAAGCGCACATTGAGTCGCACATGAGCATGTATAACACTGCGCTTGTGAAGACTAATCCGCAAGTTCAGGCCATGATTCAGTCGCATGTCTACGCTCATATTGATATGCTGGCGCGTAATCAGGCACAGCAAGATCCTGAGATCATGCAGATAAACCAACAGATGCAGATGATGCCGCCTCCGCAACCGGGGCAACCACCGAATCCGATGCAAATGCAAATGCAAGCGGTGATGGAGCGTAAGGTCGCACAGATCAGTGCTCAGTTGATTGAGCAGCTTGCACCTTCGTTTGGCAGTGGTCAGGACGAAGATCCGCTGGTTGAGCTACGCCGTGAAGAGTTGGATATCAAGGCGTCAGACATTGAGCGTAAGCGAGTTGAGGGTCAAGAGCGTCTTGATCTTGATAAAGAAAAGCTACGGCAACAAACTGAGTTGACTGAAGATCGTATTGAAGCTCAGATGGCGGTCGCAGAAATGCGCGATCAAACAGCCCAAGATCGTATTCGAGCACAACAGGCTGTACAAATGACCAACGCTGCTGACAAAATTACAAAAAATATTTTTGGGAGATAGTCATGAAGGATCCTAAAGTTGATAAAGGCGGATTCACTGTCAAGGACCAAGGCCGTGTGAAGTACGCGTCTATTGAGAATGTATCTGCATCTGCAAAGCCTGATCCTGGAATGGGCAAAGGTAAGTCACGTGGAGGTAAGGCTGCAGTCCGGGGTACTAAGTTCTCAGGAGTATTCTAATGACTGTCATATTCTCGTCTGATGCTGGACGCCAAACTGGAAGCGGTACCGTTGACAGATTGGCGATGGAGTATCAGAAAAAATATGGCCAGCAGCTCACTCAGCCTCAGATACAGGCAATATTAGCTGCTTCTCGTTCAGCAGAGTATGGCGGTACTGCCATAGATATGTCTGGGTTTGAGTCAGATCTGCCTTATGGATCTGAAGAAAGGCGCCAAGCTAGTAGTGATTACATGAATAAATTACTAGACGAAAGGCGACAAAAATCACTTAATTTAAGTTTAGATTCTTTAGGCATAAACCCTAATAGCCCTCCAACTTATAGGCCACAAACGCCTCAAAATCCATCTAGTCCTTTCGATAAACTACGCGACATGTTTAACCGTGGGATCTTTGATAACGCTAGGCGTTCTCCGCCAATAGGCGGTCCTGCGCCGTATCAAGGGCCGCAAGACCAGCGCGTTATGATGGGAACCCTCGGCGGTGGCGGAGGTGAAAGAAATCCTCTAGGCACTGCTGGACCGGGCGGTGATCTGCAAAGAATTCAAGGTATTCAATTTGGCGGGAACCCAGATCCTGTATCTCGCATGGAAGCTGGGGCAGACAGTCTACAACGTCAAATGCAAATGAGAACGCAGGGTCGAGAAAATACTGGCTATTCTCCGTTTCCTTCGCAAGGCGGCTACAACCGTGGCATTAACCCAGGCGGTATGTATACCGGCGGACAAGGCGGTGGGTTTGGCTCGCCTTTTGGCGGCAGTATGCGCGGTAGGCAGCAACCAATGCCTAGCCCCCAACCGCAATATGGCGGTGGTTACGGTGGCGGAATGATGCCCCCGCCTTATGGTGGCGGTTTTGGAGGAGGCTATGGTGGCGGAATGGGTGGAGGCTATGGCGGTGGTTTCGGAATGCCTTCTCCTCCCAACATGGGTTACGGTAATCGTTTCCCCGGCATGCAATTCAGTGGGCCTTTTGCCCAACCGATGATGCCTCAGAACTACGGCATGGGCGGGGGATTTGGTGGTGGTTATCCAATGCCGCAACCTCGATACCCAATGCCGCAGCCTAGAATGCCTTATCCGCAGTTTCCAACGATGGGTGGAGGAATGGGTGGTGGCTACGGTGGTGGTATGGGCGGTAATATGGGCGGCGGATATGGCGGCGGATATGGCGGTGGCTACGGTGGTGGTATGGGCGGTGGTTACGGTGGAATGTTTGGCGGATATTAATTGGTGACGTATGGCTATTCGAAGACCTTCTTCTGTTGAAAAGAAAACAGTAACGGTTGCGCCAAAGGTTGCGCCTAAACGCGGTACGCAAGTTATACCCGCTAAAACTCAACCTGTAAAAAGAACGGTTGGAAGAAAAGAACCGGCTGCGCCTTTGCCTAAAACACCAGAAAAGAAGCCTCCCGCAGGAGGTCGCGTTATTGCGGCTCGTGCAGAGAAAGAAGCCGCTGCAAAGAAAGCAAGAGAAGCAGCCGCCGCGAAAGAAGCAGCAGCCAAGAAAGCTGCGGAAGAGAAGAAGGCTGCAGAAGCAAAAGCAGCAAGAGAAGCAGAAGCTAAGAGGGCGGCAGAGGCAAAAGCCGCGAGAGAGGCTGCAGCGGCTAGGGCTGCGGCTGCAAAAAAGGCGGCTGAAGAAGCGGAAATAAAAAGAGCTCGTGAAGTTTCTGCAAGGATGCAGAGAGAAGCCGCTGCAAAAAAAGCGGCTGAAGAAGCTGCTGCGAAGAAAGCTGCAGAGGCTAAAGCTGCAAAAGAAGCCGCAGATAAGAAGGCGGCAGAAGAAAAGAAAGCTGCCGCAAACAGACGTGCTATTGCTGTTCGTGAAGAAAAGAAAGCGGCAGCAGAAAGGGCGCGTGCAGCGAAAGAAGCGGCTGAAAAGAAAGCCGCAGAAGAAGCTGCAAAGCAAAGGGAAGACGCTCGACGTGCTGCGGCCATGCGTGATGCAAAGAATGCAAGAACGCCAGTTCGAAGTCCGGGTGTAGATAAGGCTCCGCAAGATACAAAAGAATTTATTCCTGTACCTACAACTCCACCACCACCAGAAGATATTGTTTCACGTGGAACAGTTGGGCCTATTAATATCCCCGGCGCTGGTCAAATACAACTGCCAAATGTTGATTTAAGCAAGATTCCTTCAGGCCCAATGAAAATGCCTGAAGCGCCAAAAGCTCCAAGTCCAACTACGGCGCCTCGTCTTCCGCGTCCACCTGGTTCGCCTAAATCTCCCGCTAGCAGAGTCATTGACGCAGAGCCATCTTTGCCTCCGCCTGATGAAAAGGTTTTTGTCCCAGCGCCTACGGTTCCACAACCGCCGCCAAAAGCACCGCCTCCGCCAACACCACAAGGGCCGATTGGACCTATTCAAAGGGTTGATCCTGCGCCGGGCGGTTTTCCGACACAAGATGATCAACTAGGAGGTGCTTCAAAAGACTTTTCTTACGATAACTTTGAACCTAAACAAGTAAGTTATGTAAAAGCTTTGATGGGAAGCCTTGGCCTTGATCCAACTCAGGACGAACAAGTCTTGAAAGATCTTTTGGAAAACCAGTTTGGATCTGGAGCACAAGTAAGCAAAGACACATTACTTAAAACGTTTAGTCGAAGCGATGGTAAAAGTTTGCTTTCTGCGATTGGTGAAGTGGGTAAATACCAAGATTACACGCTTCCGCCTGCTTCTGATCCGGGGGCTGCGCCGACTGCGCCTACGCCTCCAGAAGATACAAAAGAATTTATTCCTGTTCCCACAACGCCTCCTCCACCCGATGATATTACGTCACGCGGGACGGTTGGCCCTGTTGCGCCTACGCCTCCAACAGCTCCCACTGAGCCAACGGCTCCTGTAACAGATCCTGATCCCGGGCTTTTTGTAGGCAAACTTCCTCCCACTACTTATGACGTTGGTTCTGAAGGCGTAAGCGTAAACACGGAAGGAATATATGATGCTCCATATACTGTTTACACTAGATATGATCCAGAAACTGATACTTATCATGGGTTTTCACAAAACTTTGCTTGGGGTGGTGGGCAAAAAGTACCAATAAGCATGTCGGGGTCTCAAGCTACAGATTCATTTAAAAAGTCTTGGGATCAGTACAGCAAGCAACAATCTCAGCCTGCGCCTACGCCCACCCCTGGGCCTGCGCCTAAAGAGCCTACGCCGCCAGAAGGCAAAAAGGACGAAGACAAAAAAGAAGAGCCTAAAGCGCCTACGCCTCCAACCTTTATCAACATGGATCCGCTCAAAGGGTTACGAGAAACATTTGTACCTCGCAATCTATTGGGTCAAACGTATGATCCAAGCGTTAGAGAAGATTACGAAAAAGACGTAGATAAAGCGCGACCTAACTTCTACCAGAGAATGCCGGGACAAAGCTATGCCAATCCTGTCTACCAGACGCCCACAATTGCCGTACCGCAGACGCAGTTCGGGGGGTATGGGCAACCTATGCCTATGGCGCCACTAGCCCCCTACGCCGGTCTAGGAGGCTCTAGAGGGATGTATGCAGAGCAAGAGGAGGAAGAAGAGCCAAGACCCGGTGGTCCGTCTAGAGACCCCTCTGATGGTGTTTATTAATTATGGATTCAGTCGCCTTAGCTAGCTATATCCATAAAAAAATTAGAGAGCTTGAAGAAAACCGAAAAGACTACGTTAGTTACAATAACGTTAAAACAATGGAGGATTACAAGTTTGTGATGGGTGAGTTATCAATGCTTCGCACCCTTCGCGATGAACTCAGAGAAGCGTTGCAATTTGAAGGAGACCCCGATGAGTAATCTGGCAACAGATACTGTCGCAAAAACTACGTCCATTACGGATGCATACACCAAACCAGAAGAACGCGTTTTAGACCCCACGCTTTTAGACAAAAGCTTGCTGGAACGAATGCCTAACCCGACAGGATGGCGCCTGCTTGTGCTGCCATACAAGGGGAAAGGTGTAACTGACGGCGGCATTGTCTTGACTAAATCAACCATAGATCGAGAAGGTCTCGCTACCGTGGTTGCTTATGTCTTAAAGCTAGGCCCACTTGCTTACCAAGACTACGACAAATTTGGCGGAGAAGCTTGGTGCAAAGAGGGGCAATGGGTGCTAATTGGTAGATACGCGGGCGCCCGTTTTGCTTTAGAAGACGATGAAGAGGTAAGGATTATCAATGATGATGAAGTCATTGGCACCATCCTTGATCCTGATGATATTAAGTCTTTGTGAGGTGAAACATGTCAGAAGAAACTTTAAGCGAAGCCCTCGCTAACCTCGACAACGAAGATTACATTCAGAGTGCTGCGATCCCAGAAGATAAAAGAATGTCTTCTGACGATCCTAGCGATGAATCGACGTATGTTGAATTAAGCGAAGAAGAATACGAAGAAATCAATCCTGTTACCGAAGATGAAGTTCAAGAAGAATTTCAAGGTAACGAGGTTGATTACGAGGAAGACGAGATTGAACGTCGAACTCGAACAGCGCAAGAACGAATTAACAAAGCAGTCAAGCAAGCTAAAGACTATCAGCGTCGAGAACTTCAAGCTCTTCAATACGCAAAGCAATTGCAAGAAGAAAATGAGAGGATATCTAACCAACTAAAAAGCGCCAGTAGGCAATCAGCAGAACAGAACCTGCAAATGCAGGAAAGCTATTCTGTTGAGTTCCAAAATCGCATCAATGCTCAAGCTGAAGCTGCAAAAAGACAGTTGTCTCGAGCATTTGAATCTGGCGATCAGGAGGCTATGGTTGAGGCTCAACAGTTACTTGCAAGGAGTGAAGCTGATAGGAGTTCTCTAAACAAGTACAAGCAAGAGCTTGAACAGTACAAAAAAGACTATGCCAAGTGGGTTCAAGACCAAGCGCAATACGAAGCCTACATGGCACAACAGGTTGCTCAACAACCTCAATATGTCGAAGAGCCTGTTTATCAGGAACCTTCGGAAAAAGCCCAGACGTGGGCGTCCAAGAATGAATGGTTCGGAAGAGACCAAGTAATGACCAATGTTGCCTTTGCAGTTCATCAAGAACTGGCAAATAGCGGCGTTGACTTGGAATCTGATGAATACTATTCTGAACTTGACAGAAGAATCCGCGCAGAATTGCCTCATAAATTTAGCGGAAAAAAACTCGCGGGAAACGGCAGACCCGTCCAAACAGTCGTTTCTGGATCGCGCACAACTGGAAGTGGACGCAATCAAAATGATCGTAGGATTGAACTAAGCCCTAGCGAACAACAACTTGCTCGAAAATTAGGTGTTCCGTTCAAAGAATACGCAAAACAAAAAATGAGGCTACAAAGATCATGAGCGAAGAAAACGTAGAAACAGCGGGATCAAGCCGAAAGCCACGTAGTGCCAGCTCTCGAAACACTACCAGCCAGAGGAAGCCATGGACTCCGCCTCAAGTACTGGAAACACCACCTGCTCCCGATGGGATGCGGTATCGCTGGATTAGAACTGCGATTCGAGGTGAGGAAGATAAAAGCAACGTACACATGCGAATGCGTGAAGGCTTTGAGCCTGTACACCCAAGTGAAGTAGAAGGTTACAGCTTGCCTGTAATCGACGAGGGTAAAAACGCAGGAACAGTTGGCGTTGGTGGACTCATGCTCGCCAAGATTCCAGATGAAACGGCAGAAGAAAGGAATGCTTACTATTCTCGAAAGACGGACAATCAAATGGCCGCTGTCGATAATGATCTCATGAAAGATGAGCATCCCTCTATGCCTATATCCAGAGAGCGCAAAACACGGGTATCATTTGGTGCTTCTAACAAATGAACACCTTGATTGTGTAAAGGAGAACTTAAATGGCGAATAAAGACGCGCCTTTTGGCCTCCGCTATGTGCGTAATCTGCAGGGTAATTACAACTCTTCAGGGCAGTCTAAGTATCGTTTGACCACTGCGTCAGCAACGAACACGACTGCTATTTATCAAGGCGACATCGTGACTCAAGATACCAATGGTATCGTGACTCGAATCGCTCGCGCAGACGGCGGTGGTGCTACTTCAGCAATTATTGTTGGAGTTTTTAATGGGTGTTTTTACACCGACCCGACAACCAGTAAGCCGACTTGGAGCAACTACTGGCCTGGCAATGCTGCCACGGACGCTGTTGCTTTCTTGTACGACCATCCTATGGATGTGTTTGAAATTCAGGCAGACGCAGCGTTCCCTGTTGCAGACCTCTGGGGCAACTTTGATATTGTTGACAACACAGGTACTGGTAACACTGATAGTGGTATTTCATACGTCGAACTTGACGTAACCACTGGTGCTACTACTGCAACCTTGCCGCTGAAGGCGCTTGACATCTCTACAGATCCCGATAATTCGGACGTAGCTTCGGCCAACACTAACGTGCTTGTTACCATTCAGAATCATCTGTTTGGTCAGAAGCAAGTTGGTTTAGCGTAAGGAGGGCTGAATAGATGGCAATTTCACGCGCACAACTAGCGAAAGAACTGGAACCAGGTTTAAACGCCTTGTTCGGTATGGAGTATGCTCGGTATGAAAACCAGCATGCCGAAATCTTTGAGACAGAGTCTTCTGATCGAGCATTCGAGGAAGAAGTTCTGATCGTTGGTTTCGGTAACGCCGCAGTCAAAGAAGAAGGTCAAGGAGTAGAATTCGACTCAGCAAGCGAAGGTTTCACCTCTCGCTATACGCATGAGACGATTGCTCTTGCCTTTGCTCTGACCGAGGAAGCGGTGGAAGATAATTTGTATGACCGCCTCGGCGCTCGTTATACAAAAGCTCTTGCCCGAAGCATGGCACACACCAAGCAGGTTAAAGCTGCAAACGTTCTGAACAATGCGTTCAGCAGCAGCTATACCGGCGGTGACGGCGTATCCCTTGTGAATACGGCTCACCCCCTTGCTTTTGGTGGCAACTTGGCCAACCGTGCAACAACTATGTCAGACTTGAATGAGACTTCTCTTGAGAATGCTCTTATCTCAATCTCGACTTATGTTGATGACCGAAACATGATCACGGCCCTCAAAGGGACCAAGCTGATTGTTCCGGCTCAACTGCAGTTTGTTGCTGATAGGTTGCTCGAAACGCCTGGACGTGTCGGCACGGCAGACAATGACATCAACGCAATCAGGAACATGGGGCTGTTGCCGGAAGGCTATGCAGTTAACCATTTCTTGGTTGACAACGATGCATGGTTTGTCTTGACTGATTGTCCTGACGGCTTCAAGCACTTTGAAAGAACCCCGATCACTACTTCTATGGAAGGTGATTTCGACACTGGAAACGTGCGTTACAAAGCCCGTGAGCGTTATAGCTTCGGATGGAGTAACCCTCGTTGCGTGTTTGGTTCTCAAGGAGCCTAAAACTAAGAAGGGGGCTTTTGCCCCCTTTCTTTTTTATGTAAGATCAATCTATCCCTGACAGTCGCATGGGGCGACTGACTCAACCCAAGACAGGAGATACACATGGGTACTACCACTTTTTCTGGCCCTATTAAGGCTGGAACGATTAAAGATACCACGGGTTCTACGGTCGGAACTGATGTAACAAACGTAGGC
>Ga0208899_1001593_pt1 | contig 15932 bp, 22 predicted proteins | sample VirMetDEL_Nov_24_FD_184518 | JGI IMG/M metagenome (GOLD analysis project Ga0208899, IMG submission 184518) | Aqueous microbial communities from the Delaware River and Bay under freshwater to marine salinity gradient to study organic matter... | ecosystem: Environmental > Aquatic > Marine >... | reverse complement strand
TGAGTCCACCCGCACTGGCTCAACTGTAACAGGCAAGGTCCGCAAGGTTGGTCGCAAGTATGTGAATGTGTTCGAAGGCAATTCTAACACTGTTTGGAAGGTTCCTGCTAACATGCTTACCCCTCTCCACATTGGGGGGTAAGAACCGGTTGACGCATCCGCATAAGATGCTATTATATATTATAAGTTGGAAATGAGGAGCAAGACACAATGTCTTACATTTTGATCAAAGAAGGTACGTATCGCAACAATCCTGTAGAGAACACCGTGTTTCCGGTTGTTAAGGGTTTTGTTGACGGTGCTAAGGGTACCTACATTACGGTAGACGCTAGCAAGGTTATTGCTGGGCGTGATACCATCCGCATTCGCCTTTCTAGCAAGGACGACGCAGTGTTCGTAGAAGCAGATGCGTTTGAGGCGCAGCAGGGTGCAAAGGTTGCTACTACTGAAGTCGCTCGCAAGAAAGGCGAACGCGAATATACTGCTGAAGAAGATGAACAGCGTATGAACGAGATTGAGGAGCGGTTTGAGATCCTCAATGAAATGACTGGCGCGCTTAAGAGCGGCGACATCCGTGCAATGATTGTGTCGGGCCCTCCAGGTGTTGGCAAATCCTTCGGTGTTACGCAGACGCTAGAAGCGCAGAGCATTTTTGAGGATGTTGCTAGCAAGCGTCGTAAGTTTGAAGTTGTTAAGGGTGCAATGACTGCCCTGGGCTTGTATGCCAAGCTCTACGAGTTTAGCGACAAGGGTAGCGTACTGGTGTTTGACGACTGCGATAGTGTGCTTATGGATGACCTTGCACTGAACATTCTCAAGGCTGCACTTGATAGTGGTAAGAAGCGCAAGATCTTCTGGAACGCAGATAGTGCTAAGTTGCGTAGCGAAGGTATCCCAAACAATTTTGAGTTCAAAGGCACTGCTTGCTTTATTACGAACATTAAGTTCGAAAATATTAAGAGCAAGCGTCTGCAGGACCACTTGGAAGCACTACAGTCACGTTGCCACTACTTGGACTTGACCTTGGACACAATGCGTGACAAGTACCTGCGTATTAAGCAGATTGCACGTACTGGTACACTTTGGGGTAGCGACTACGGTTTTGAACCTGAAGAAGAGCAGGAGATCCTGGACTTCATGTACGAGAACCGTAACAAGTTGCGTGAAATGAGCCTGCGTATGGCACTGAAGATTGCGGATCTCAAAAAGATCTCAGAAAAATGGCGCATGCTTGCAGAAAGTACTTGCATGCGGCGTGTGTAGATAGTATAATAAATGAGTAACAGAACAGATTTAGTATCACTTGCTCCTCTCCTCCTCCAGATACTAAATCTTAGCGCAGGGTGTTTACAGAGATGTAGACACCCTGTTGCATTTTGTGTATAATAAGATATGCTTTTATTTACAGTTGGCGATAGCTTTACATATGGTGAAGAACTAGAACACCCAGAGCAACATGCATGGCCTGTTCTGGTTGCTAAAGAGCTTGGATATGATTTAATAAATCGCGGCCGGCCTGCTACTAGTAATGATTATATGATCAAGGAAGTTATTAAATCAGTAACTAAAAATAGACCCGATCTTGTTATAGTTGCATGGTCTAGTGCAGGCAGAACTGAATTTTCAGACCATTTAGGTGTGTATAGTGTTTGGCCAGGGAGCAATTTAAATGTATGGAACGCTCCTGAACTAGCACATAGAAAACAATTAGTAAAGTATATAACTGTTTATAATGACTTGCAGCATGAGTATAGAAGATGGTTAAGAAATGTTGTACTATTACAGAGTTTCTTACGTGATCAATCCATAGATTATAGATTTGTAAATACATTTGATAATCTTATACGAGGCAATAAGTATATTGCCTGGTCTCCTGAATATACCCAGCTGATAGATACTGATAAGTTTATAGGCTGGCCCAATACGGGATTCATGGAATGGGCATATGGAACACCACATGGTCCTGGAGGTCATCCTCTTGAAGAAGGTCATCAACTTATAGCGGAGAAGATTATTGAAGCCTTGCATACTACACGTTAAGGATGAAGTTAACTGTAAGTTAGAAGGCTTAGAACTTGATACACGACGCAAGTTAAGTAACAAGTTTAAGTTTGAAATTCCCGGTGCACGTTACATGCCAGCGGTACGACTAGGACGTTGGGATGGCAAGGTTGCGTTCTTCCAAATGGGAGGTAGTACATACATCAATCTACTGCCTGAGATCCTACCCATACTAGCCAGCGACGGTTACGATGTTACACTAAACGATACACGTGACTACGAGATGGACTATCCACTAGAGCCTGTAACAGAAGACAGTTACAGCGAATGGACTTGGCCTGACAAGCACCCGGCAGCGGGCCAACCTATTGTGCTACGTGACTATCAGGTAGAGGTTATCAACAACTTCCTTAACAACCCGCAGAGCCTACAGGAAGTAGCAACTGGTGCAGGTAAAACACTTATAACAGCCGTACTAAGTCATAGATGCGAAGTACATGGGCGTACTATTGTTATCGTACCTAACAAGAGCCTAGTGACACAGACAGAAGCAGACTACATTAATATGGGACTTGATGTTGGTGTGTTCTATGGCGATCGCAAAGAGTTTGGGCATACGCATACCATTTGTACGTGGCAGAGCTTGAATGTGCTGTTAAAGAACACTAAGAACCAAGTAGCACCTATTACCATACAAGAGTTCCTTGAGGACGTTGTGTGTATTATGGTAGACGAAGTACACATGGCTAAAGCAGACGCACTAAAGACGCTACTAACAGGTGTAATGAGTCACATACCAATACGTTGGGGACTAACTGGTACAGTGCCCAAAGAAGACTTTGAAAAGATTAGTTTGGTGTGTAGCCTAGGCCCTGTCATCAATCAGATCAGTGCAAGTGATTTACAAGAGCGAGGAGTTCTTGCAAACTGTGAAGTAAATGTGTTACAATTAATAGATACAAACGAATATACCAGTTACCAGAGTGAACTAAAATATCTTTTAGAGCAAACTGATAGATTAGATTATATTGCTGGACTAATTAATAATATAAAGCAGTCTGGAAATACACTTGTATTGGTAGATAGAATTAATGCAGGAAAAGAACTTGAACAAAGGATTTCGTCTTCCGTATTTGTTAGCGGTGGAACAAAGGCACAAGAACGTAAGGACCATTATGATGAGGTTGCTGATGCGAATAATAAAGTTATCATTGCTACTTATGGTGTTGCCAGTGTTGGCATTAATATTCCTCGTATATTTAATCTCGTTCTTTTGGAACCAGGGAAAAGTTTCGTCCGAGTTATCCAAAGTATTGGACGAGGAATTAGACGAGCAGAAGACAAAGACTTTGTACAAATCTGGGACATCACCTCAACCTGTAGGTTTGCCAAGAGGCACCTTACTAAAAGAAAGGCGTTCTACCAGGAAGCGAAATACCCGTACAACATTCAGAAAGTAGATTGGCAATAATTAGAAAATGAGAATACTAACACTAGAAGATACAGCGTTTGATATGAATGAACTTCCTAATGAAGTAGACGATCTTAGGTTTGCAATATTAGACAACAGTGATCCTAAAAATCCAGACTACTTTTTTATTCCTTTAATTTTCCTGGAAAGTTTTAACAGTCCTGCTCTAGTATTAGAGATAGATGATAGTAGGATACGTTTGCCGGTAGATTGGAAAATACTAACAGGGGAAAAAGAAATAGGTGATTTAGAGATGATAAATCTCAGTAGCCTTAATGATAGAGGTTTTAACGCATTCAGTTTCAATCCTCTTAGTAGTTTTAAAGCTGATTATTTGCCTGTAAATATCGTAGATTTATACAGCGATGTTAAATGGTTCTTTCCCAAACTAAAGCAGGGTCAGATACTATCTATTCCTATTGAAACTGGTACAGGTCCACGCTGCGTATATTGTGCTAAAGATATCAATAAACAAAACGAGGTAGTAGATATAACAAAGGCTTGGTAAAATGGAAAAACCCAAAAAGGAAATTGAATCTAATGACAGCCTAACAGATGCAGGCATGCACTTGTTAATGGAAGAGGTTACTGACTCCTCCATGAAGGGCATAGTAGAATGGATTATTGAAGAAAACTTAGCAAAGAAGAAGAAAGATCATCTAACTCTAATCATTTGTAGTCCCGGCGGATCAGTTGATGCATGTTTTGCTGCTATTGATACTATTAAAGGAAGTACTATTCCAGTACATACTGTGGGATTGGGAATGATTGCCAGCTGCGGTCTTTTACTTTTTATGAGTGGAGAGCGTGGACATAGGACACTTACTCCCAACACTAGTATCCTTAGCCACCAGTTTAGCTGGGGCAGTTGGGGAAAAGAGCATGAACTCTTTAGTAAAGTAAGAGAGTTTGAACTTACTAGTAGACGTATTATCGAACACTACAAAAAGTGTACTGGATTGAAAGAGGCGGACATTAGAAAATATCTGCTACCGGAGAGTGATATTTGGTTGGATGCTAAAGAGGCAAAACGCTTAAATATTTGCGACAATATTAAGACAACCTATTAAGAACCTATTATGAATTACGATGAGTGGGACGGTCCTAACAGCAGTAGAATTATTGTAAGGCGTGATTACAGACATTTTGAGTATATGATCACCCCTAACTCACATAGTCATAGGAACATGATTGCTCGAACTCATCCTCTAGTAGAAGCATATTTTCGAGATAGAGATGTAGAGGTATCACGCAATACAGAAACTAGGAATAACAGACGATGGTATGTTATAATGTTTAGTAGGCTAGATGATGCTCAGATGTTTTATCTAGCACTAGCAGAGCATATAGACACACTAGGAGTTACCTTTGAGCGATTTAAAACTTAATACTATTCTTGCTGCCCTAGATCGCAAGGATATGAAGTTCTGGGATCAGTGTACGCCTGAGCAGCAAAAGAAGATCGCTCCCTTTCTACTCAACAGATACATGAGTATTGTTAAAGGCAATAAAGATCTACATGCTTATTATCTCATGGCAACCAACCAGCGTGTAAACGTAAACTACTTTGCACTTAGTAAGCATCCTAAACTAGTGTGGCAGTTACTTTGTACTGTTAGTCCTGGTATGGGTAATCAGTTCCACCAGTGGATTGGTAACAAAAAGAAAAATAATAATAACTCAGACATTCGCAAACAACTAGCTGCGTTATATCCAAACTATAAAGAAGATGAACTAGATTTATTAGCTAGTATTACTTCAGCACAGGAACTTAAAGAGCTAGCAGAGGCTAGTGGAGCATGATCAAAAAGGACACGGATAAAATTTTGATTATTCATTGTCCAGAAGATGCGGGCAGTGAGGCTCTAATAAACTGTTTAGCGTTAAGTAAGGATTTTCTCTTGCGGGATTTTAATGGACCTCGCGATATTGACAAGAAATATCTATTTTTAAAAAATAAAATAGACACATATAAAATTGGTGAAACTTTTAGCACTAGTTCTTCAAATCTTTTAGAATTAACAGACTATAAAAAACTTAATGATATACTCAACAGTGGTTCATATATTCCTATAGAAACTAATGACGATTCAAATTTGCAGTATGCTTTAAGAATATTTCCTAATGCTAAAGTATTGCAATTTACCAACTTTGATAAGTTTATTTTTTATAAAAAATATCAAGATATAATTGTCAATTATAACACAATAAAAGGTATAGATTGGCCTGACAGGCTAACACCTATGTTTGAAGGATTTCCAACCTGGGTTTTAAAAGAAATCCAAAAAAATTATAAAGAATTTTATGATCGTTGCCGTAATTGTGTTATCTCAGAAAATTTTGCCACTGAAGTTATAAGTGATTACGTATGGGATGCTGAATCATTTACTAATACATATCTTACAGTTCATAATTTAAGTTTATTATATGACAAGTTAGGTCTTACTGACTTCAATTTAGATAGAGTAACATATTTTTATACAAAGTGGAAAACAAAGGTTTATGATCCTATAATGGATGAATGCTATAAAATATCTAGAGGCTAGCGGCGAATGACAGACTTGCGTGATGTTATAGTTGATGCTATAATTAATCATAGTATGGAAACTAAAGATTATGTGTGCAAGTATTGTGGCAAAGGATACCGCAAGGAAAGCACACTAATAGCACATCTGTGTGAACCCAAGCGTAGAGCACAACAGGAAAAGGAGCCGGGCGTACAGATTGGTATGCAGGCTTACCTGCGTTTCTATGAACTAACACAAGGTAGTGCTAAACTTAAAACATACGCAGACTTTGCAGAGTCACCGTATTACAATGCGTTTGTGAAGTTTGGTAGGCACTGCCAGAACATACGTGCGATCAACATACGTGGCTTTATAGATCATGTAATCAAAGAAAATAAGAAGCTGGACCACTGGTGTAAAGATCAAATATATCAGGACTTCCTCTTCCAACACCTAAAGCGTGAGAGTGTGCAGGATGCACTGGAGCGTAGCATGGAAACAATGCTGGAGTGGGCCGAGGAAAAAGAGAGTGTGTTCAATCACTATTTCCTGTATGCAAACACCAATCGTATTGTCAGTGACATTACAAAAGGGCGTATAAGTAGTTGGGTAATCTATAACTGTTCAACAGGTGTAGAGATGCTTGACAAACTAAACCCAGAGCAAGTTGAAATTGCGTTCCCATATATTGAACCTGACTTTTGGCGGCGTAAGTTTCACGACTACGTTGCTGATACAGAATGGGTTAAGCATATACTAAGTGAGGCAAAATTATGATATATGTAAATGGTGACAGTTATAGTCTTTCTAATGGTAAGATAACAAATTGGAAAGATAGACAGTGAAAATTTTAATATTTGGATTACCTGGAAGTGGTAAAACTACACTTGCTAAACCATTTGCTGAACTAATTGGCGGCGTACACATAAACGCAGACGCAGTTAGAACACAATACGATGACTGGGATTTTACACCTGAAGGACGTATTCGTCAAGCACAACGTATGCGACACCTAGCAGATGGTGTTGTAATGGCAGGTAAGATTGCTGTAGCAGACTTTGTATGCCCAACAGAGCAAGCTAGACAGGAGTTTGCGCCAGACTACACAGTTTGGATGGACACAATTAAAGAAGGACGATACGAAGATACAAATAAGATGTTTGAACAACCTCCACATTGTGATTATCATGTTAGCCAATGGTTTACGGACACACACCACCAGCTAATGCAGGTAGTTAAAGTTTATATAGAAAGAAATTCAAAATAATGGAATCATTTATTGGACAAATTTGTTATTTTCCGTGGAACTGGACACCTCGAGGTTGGGCCCGCTGTAACGGACAATTTTTAGCAGTATCAAAATATATGGCATTGTATTCTCTAATAGGAATTGAGTTTGGCGGCGACGGCAGAACTACGTTTGCTTTACCGAAAATTGATCCTATTTCAACAGCTAAATCGGGCAACATCTATGCATACATATGCTTGGATGGAATATTCCCTGGTAGAAGTTAGGAGAACTACAATGTTTGATTGGAGATACATAAACAAGTGAGTAAGTTTAACTATAAAGCCCCGACAAGTTTATTATTGGGCAGATATCAACCATGGCATGATGGACACACTGCTCTATTTAAAAAAGCACTAGCAGAAACTGGACAAGTGTGTATAATGATTCGTGACGTAGGTGGCATTGTTGGCGAAGATGCAGGTGCTGGACGCACAGCGGCACAAACAGACAATCCTTTCGAAATGGACATTGTAATTGATAACATCATGGAAGGATTAGCAAAAGAAGGATACACATATGAAAAAGAATACATTATTCTTAAGGTGCCAAATATTGTAGACATTAGTTATGGTCGTGGTGTGGGTTATACATTTACACAGCACGATCTAGGTGCTACAATACACAGTGTAAGTGCAACAAAGATTCGTGCTGAAATGCGTGAACGAGGCGAACTTGCTGGGATAGACGATCTCAGTGTAGATCATATTGTTGTTGTTGGTGGTGCAACTGATTAATGGTTGATTTGCCAGATATTGACATTGACTTTTTCGATCGTACAAGTGTACTAAAGCATATTAGTCACACACCTGCACGATTAGAGACTGGTAAGCGACACAACACCGGTGTATACTTTACAGATATTCCTAGAGCATCTGATGGTCTTGCTACAATAGATCATAAACGTGCTGAAGAACTAGGATACTTTAAACTAGACTTACTTAATGTAAGTGTATATGAAGGTGTCCGTGACGAAGTACATTTAGTCGAACTAATGACTACTGAACCAGCCTGGCATAGACTGTGGGAAGACAGAGAGTTTTGCGAACAGGTTGTACACATTGGTAATCATTATGAACTAATAAAGAGTATGCGACCTGATAGTATTCCACGTATGGCCGTTTTTCTTTCAGTCATGAGACCAGGAAAAGCACATTTGAGAAATAAATCTTGGGCCGAAATCAATAAAACAGTATGGGATCGTAATGCAGATGGTTATACATTTCGTAAGAGCCACGCAGTTGCTTATTCACATCTAGTGGTTGTTCATATGAACTTGTTGGCGTCTACTTAACTCGCTTGACTAACTGAATATTTCTTCGTTTTGTACGCTTTTTACTAAGGTCCTGAATATTAACACTGGGACCGTGTGCAATATTACTATCCTTTACATTTAGGTTTACTAATGTGTATCTAAATGGTTCCCAATCCTGTTTAATAAAAATGTTTATTGGGATAAGTCTATTTGATTCCCACCACCATATTTCACCTAATTCTAAATATTTTTGCTTTTCTGTGGTGGTTTTAAGTTTACTATAATCATATAAACTCATGACAGTGTCATCATAGTTTTGTATTATTCCTATTAATTCAGAGCCGCCGTATTCTACCAGACTAAGAAAAGGATATTTTTCAAAAATTTGTTTCTCGAAATTACTCATGACACCTGCAGATAAATATAGATATGAATATTGATCTCACCGCCTATTTATATAAACAAATTATTGTGGCTACAAAGGTGGATTCACAAGCGAGTAATACTATGACTATGTTTTATGCCCCTAACGTAAAGATTTATCGTGGCGTGGATAATGAATTCCGTGTCAGTTTTAAAAATAAAGATCAAAAGAAAATCAATCTGCTAGATAAAACAGTAACACTTACTGTCATTAATAAAGATGATGGCGTTTCATACTTACAGCGTAATGTGGAAGTAGTAGATGCACAGCTAGGTTTAGGTAAAATTAGAATTACAGAAACAGATCTACTCAACTTAGATGCCAAATATTACACCTATGCACTCAGAGTAACAGACGGTGAAGGAAACACAGATGTTGCTTATGTTGACGATAATTGGGGAGCAAACGGAACTCTTGAATTAGTTGAAGGAGTGTATCCTACATTTACAGCAAGTACCGAGGAAAATTTTAGTTCAGGCAATACCGGCAGCACTATCTATCTTCCTGCAACTGGTAATAGAAACGATGCTGTTCATACGGCTCAAGTTTACTTTAGTAGTGCATTTACAGGTACTCTTAAGATAGAAGGAAGTCTTAGCCCAGCCACTCAAGGTATTGGCAATAACGATTTTGTAACTATAAAGACTTTAAGTTATACTGCTCAAGAAGGTACTGTTAGTGTAACCTGGAAAGGTATATACAGTGCAGTACGGTTTACACGTAGCACAACAACAGGAACCCTTAGTAAAGTGCTGTATAGGCCCTAATGAAACTTGCAGGATTTGGCTGTAGCTTTACATATGGTAGTGAGTTATTAGATCCCGAGTTAGCTAACTCATGGGATCGCCACCATGAAAATACTCCATATAGAGAGCGTCACAGTTGGTTAGGTAGACTAGCTGAAAAGTTGGACGCTAGTTACATTAATTTAGCAGAACCTGCTAGCAGTAATTATAGCATACAGGAAAAATTTGCAGAGTACGTTCAAAATAATAACTGTTCTAATACTATAGTCTGTTTTGCATGGACCAATCATCTACGTAACAGTTGGTGGAGTGATAAAGAGCAGCGTTGGATACATGACGGCTTCATTAGAAATGAAAATGAAACACTGTTTGGTGCAAGTTTTAAAGAATGGTTAACGCACAGTCACAAACGCTGTGAACAGGCTACACTAAATGCCAAATTATTTGTTAACAGTGTATGTGAGGCAAAAGGTATTAAAATAATACAGTTTGATGCCCTATCTAATGTTAATAGTCCACGGTATTCTAACTACCATATGCAGGGTAGATCCATGCAGGATGTTCTAATAGCTGAGGGGAAAATGTTAGGTAAAGAGTTTTTGGCCAGTGGCGGCCATCCTAATGAAGCTGGACACACGCACTACGTTGACCTAATGATGGAATGGATAACTGCAAAGAAATTGCTATGAAACTTTGGCAATATGGATGTAGTGTTAGTTTAGGCGAAGAAGCAACCAAGCCATATGGTATGTGGATTGCTGAAACATATGGTTATGAATTTGTCCAACAGAGCGAAAGTTCAGCAAGCAATCCATATATAGCATTAAAGTTTTCTGAACAGTATACTCGAATTACACCTGAAGACTTGGTAATATTTGGATGGAGTCATCCTAGTCGCAATAGTTGGTACAATAAGCATACTAATCGATGGGAACATTTAAATTATATCCAGCAGAAAAAACGAAGTAGCGCACTAACTGGTAGTGTTATAGACTATATACAAAATCAACTATGTGAATATACTGAGAATGTAAATGATTGGTATCCTAAACACATAGTAGAAACAACTTGCACATTAAATAATTTAAAATATCTACATGTAGATTGTGTACCACGTATGGTAGATTATCTCATGCCAAACAAAAACAAATACATAGCAGATCATTTACATCCAAACGATCTAGGACATCAACAGATATATCTGTTGATTAAATCCAAAATAGATAGTATATTATATACATGAATTCTATCCAGCAAGTAGTGTTTGATCACTTGCCCAGACAGAAACGCTCGCCTAGTGGCTGGTACAGTTTCAATGCTGTATGCTGTCATCATCGTGGTGAATCACAAGATAAGCGAGGACGCGGAGGATTATTGCCTACTCCTGACGGAGGTGTCACCTGGCACTGTTTTAATTGCGGCTACAAGACCGGCTGGCGGCCTGGTAGACACATTAGTTACAAGTTTCGCAAGTTGCTTGATTGGTTGGGTGTAGAAGAAAATGAACGTCAACGCCTAGTAGTAGAAGCATTACGCATCAAAGAAACAGTTGTTCTAGAAGATGATGATGATCTAGAACCAGAATTTACGATCGAGTTTCCTGATCGTAAACTGCCAGAGGGTTGTGTGCCATTGGCAGACGCTCCACAGGAAATACAGGATTACGCACAGGCGCGGTGTATGCCGGGAGACGAGCTATTGTGGAGTAATACTCAGCCTGGCAGGATGTATCGTCGTATTATTATACCCTGCACCTGGAACGGGCGTGTCATAGGGTCAACTGCAAGGGGAATAGACGACGATGCTCGCCCCAAATACTTTAACAACTATGAAGCAAACTACGTGTATGGCATAGACAGACAAGTGGAAGGTGGTAAGTTTAGCATAGTGTGCGAAGGTATCATCGACGCAATGACTATTGGTGGTATTGCTACATTAACTAATAGATGCAATGAAACACAGGCACAGATCATTGACACAGTGGGTAGGGAGATCGTACTAGTACCTGACAGAGATCGAGCTGGTCAAGCACTTATAGACGATGCACTAGAGTATGGTTGGAGTGTTAGTTTTCCAGAGTGGGAACCAGACGTCAAGGATGTGAATGCCGCAGTTGTGCGTTACGGTAAACTGTTCACATTAAAGAGTATCATTGATGCTAAACAAACTAGTAGGTTGAAGATAAAATTGATGAGAAAGCGATGGTAGGATTACATATTGAAGCTACTAGCAGATGTACACTTGCATGCCCGCGTTGTGAGCGTACAGTGTTTATGGAAAAGTTTGGTAAAAAGAATTTTGATATTGTAGATTTAAATATAGAGCGTTTCCAACAATTTGTTGACATGCCAATAAATACAATAGGGTTTTGCGGTAATCGTGGCGATCCAATTTATCACAGTAATTTTTTAGAACTTGTTTCTATAAGCAAAGCAATGTGTACCTCTGTTTCCATTGTTACAAATGGTAGTAGGAAAAGCAAAGACTGGTGGCAACAACTTGTTAGTATATTAGACAATACTGATACTATTACGTTTAGCATAGATGGTACACCTGAGAACTTTACTGATTATAGAATAAATGGTGATTGGGACAGTATAAAAACTGCTATAGAAGTATGTGTGGATAGTAAGGTGAAAACAATTTGGAAATATATACCTTTTAAATTTAATGAGAATGATATAGATAGTGTTAAAATTTTAAGTGAGCAACTTGGCATAGACAAATTTCATGTTGAGTACAGTGATAGGTGGTTAATCAATGATCCATTACGTCCTAGCGACGATTTAATAGGACCTAGAGATACAGTACAGCAAGAATATAAAACGAAAGGTATTAAGTCATTTAGCATAGATCCAAAATGTGTTTCTGATAAAGAACATTTCATAAGTGCTGACGGTTTTTACGCACCTTGCTGCTACAGCAAAAATTATGAATTTTGGTATAAAAGCGAATGGTGGAAAGATAAAATGAGCATACAGGATTATACTTTGAGTGAATGTATTAGTAGATTTAAAAATTTTTATGCTACAATACAAGATACAAGGCCTAATTATTGTGTTTTTAATTGTGGAAAGTGTTAATGGCTAGAGAATATACGCCAGATTTACAAAAACTGTTTTTAGAAATGATGATGCAGGATGCACAAAACTACGTCAGAGTGCAGAACATCTTTAACGCAGAGAACTTTGATCGCAGTTTGCGTGATGCAGCAGAGTTTATCAAGGAGCATGCTACAAAGCATAGCACTATGCCTACGTATGAACAGTTGAACGCTGCTACACACTTAGATGCAAAACCTATCCCAGAGATGGCAGAGGGACATAACGATTGGTTCCTTGAGGAGTTTGAATCGTTTACCAAGCGACAGGAACTGGAACGTGCTATTCTGAAAGCAGCAGACTTGTTGGAAAAAGGCACGTATGATCCTGTAGAGAAACTAATCAAAGACGCAGTGCAGATTAGCCTAACCAAAGACATGGGTACAGACTACTTTGAGAATCCTAGAGAGCGACTTATGGCACTCAAGGACAACAACGGGCAGGTAAGCACAGGTTGGTCAGCACTGGATCGTAAACTGTTTGGTGGTATGAACAAGGGCGAGCTAAACATATTTGCAGGCGGCAGTGGTAGTGGTAAGAGTTTGTTTATGCAGAACTTGGCTGTAAACTGGGTAACAGCAGGACTCAACGGTGTGTACCTAACACTAGAACTTAGTGAAGGGTTGAGTGCTATGCGTATTGACAGCATGCTTACAAACGTCAGTACTAAGGAAGTATTCAAAGACTTAGACACTGTTGAGATGAAAGTTAAGATGGTGGGCAAGAAAGCAGGCAAACTACAGATCAAGTATATGCCGGCACAGAGCACAGTTAATGATGTTAGAGCATATCTAAAGGAACTTGAGATTACAAAGGGTATGCGTATTGACTTTTTGCTTATTGACTACTTGGACTTGTTGATGCCAGTTAGTGCAAAGGTCAGTCCCAATGACCTGTTTGTTAAGGACAAGTATGTAAGTGAAGAACTACGCAACTTGGCTAGAGAAATCAACACAATCTTTGTTACAGCATCGCAGTTGAACCGTAGTGCAGTTGAAGAGATTGAGTTTGATCATTCGCATATCAGTGGTGGTATTAGTAAGATCAATACAGCAGACAATGTGTTTGGTATCTTTACAAGTCGTGCAATGCGTGAGCGTGGACGTTATCAAATACAGTTAATGAAAACACGTAGTAGTAGTGGTGTTGGGCAAAAGGTAGACTTGGAATTTGATATTGAAAGCCTGCGTATCAGAGACTTGGGTGAGGATGAAGACTATCAGAACTTTAAGAAGCAGAGTAGTAGTATCTATGAACAACTTAAAACAGGAGACAACACTCCTGAAGTAGACGGAGATGCTGAAGTAGGTAAGATTACTGCTAATGTACAAAGTAGTAAACTTAAAGACATGTTAGCGAGTTTGAAACAGAGTGACTGATGATATAAAGTCGCAGCCAGGATTTTGCTACGAGATATTTAAAAATCTAGCCTTTTGGAGCACGAAAAATACAGTAGGATACAATCCTTGTAGTTTTTTTAAAGGATATATTACAACATCTACTGACCCTAAACAGGCATGGTTTGGCCCAGAACGTCATGCTATTATCAACAGTGTTATGCAAGGAGAACTTATACCAGGCTGTTCTGCCTGTTATCAAGCAGAACGGGCAGGACTTACTAGCAGACGTATGTCTAGTAAAGAACTTTACGAAAATTATCACAAAGACGCTGACATAAATCTTACTGATGCACCTAGAGCACTAGACTATAGTGTTGGCAACTTGTGCAATCTTAAATGTACTATTTGTGGACCTAACAATAGCAGTAAATGGATAAGTGATTGGGCTCAACTTTACCCTAACGCCAACACCGATGATTTTTTGCACAGAAAAGATCAATATGTAACCATAGACGATTTAGAATATCTTAAAACCATTAAAAGCGTTCACTTTCATGGAGGCGGCGATCCTCTACTTAGTAATGCACATGTAAAACTACTGCAAAACATTGAAAACAGTAAAGGGTTGAGTGATGTTAGATTATTTTACAATATAAATGCTACTAACCGTGTTAATGAAGATGTGTTAGATCTTTGGAGTAGGTGTCATCTAATAGAACTATACTTTAGTATTGATGACATAGAAGATAGATTTGAATACCAGCGTACTGGCGCCAATTGGAAGAGGGTATTAGATAATTTAGAATGGTATAAACAAAATATGCCAGTTAATCATTTGTTTTATATTAATTGCACTTGGGGATATCTTAACTTATATTATCTAGATGAATTGTACAACTGGTATAAAGAAAATTTTAGTGAAAATAGACTAGGAGATCCAATCAAACTGATATTCCAAAAATGTTTTGGCACATACAGTTTAGATTGGGTAAGTACAAAAACTATGCAAGTGCTACAAGATAAGTTCAAATTGTATCCTGAAATATACAGCCTATTAGGAATGTTAGAAGTTAGGGAAGAGCCACATACGAAATTTTGGGACATAGTGACTCGAACTGACCGTATTCGTAACCTCAATTTCCCTACACTTTGTCCTGAATGGAGTGCATTGTTATGAAAATATTCTGCACAGGAAATCTTAACCGTAAAACTATTGCTTATGGTTTATCCCAGTTAGGGACAGTTGATACTGGCAGTATTAGTACAGGCTGGGATTTTAAAAACGAAGACACATTACAACGTCTTAGAAAAAAAATCCTAGATTACGATGTTTTTGTTAATAGTGCATTTATTGACATTAATACTCAGGAAACTCTATGTGATTTAGTTTACGCTGTTTGGACAGAATATAATATTCGTGGTCACATTTTTAACCTGGGCACTACCCTTGAAAATACTGATGATATGTCACCTTATGCCCAGAGCAAAAGAAAATTACGAGAATATACCTTAACTTTAAGTGAAAATACTGGCTATACTGGAGTAAAATTTTCCTACCTTGTTATTGGGGGAGTAGGTAAACAGTATGTTACCCCTTTACAAATCGCACAGACTATACATTGGATTGTTTTACAAAAAGTTCGTATACCTTTAATACAAATAGATAGTCAAAAAACCTAATCATAATATCTGTCTAACCTATAGCCCTTTGCTTCCCAACAGTCAATAAATAAGTTGGTTATTAGACAGTCCTATTGAAACAGTTCACAATTGGGATTTGCCAAGTAGTTCTCTGACAT